>VAOX01022286.1_pt1 | contig 10322 bp, 9 predicted proteins | sample 3393891 | NCBI WGS metagenome assembly VAOX01 (sample SAMN08290429, study PRJNA428436) | hydrothermal vent metagenome | isolation source: Deep-sea hydrothermal vent chimney | place: Indian Ocean: Southwest Indian Ridge | depth 2822 m m | reverse complement strand
ACTCAGTATAACCTACAAAAAAAATAAGAGGAACAAGCACATACCCTGATTTTCTGGTAAATACCAAAAAAATCAGGTAGTTTGTAACTCTTTGAATTTCCAGGTTGTAAAAGAGCGTTTAAAAATTTGGGTTAATTCGTGTAGTCAGTAAGTAAATCATTAACCCAATCCGGTAATTGTTCAGCATGAAGTTTGGGTATATTTTGATTCATAGTGGCTATTTTAAGGGAATGCCCTTTGATTTCAGTCGAGTACGGTAAAAAGTGCTTTTGCCTTCATCGGGTCTGCCTGCAAACGTATAGGAGATGTTGCTTTTGCCATGATTACCTCTATTTACTCGCTCCTGATTTTTATTGTAGAAAATTGTCGCAATACATTGCGGCACATCTGTTAGGGCAATTTAGAGTTGATCATAATGTCCGCCAATAGCAAAGATATAAATATAATCCTTATCGTATTTGTAAATAATGCGGTCTTTCTGGCTTATTCGGCGAGACCACAAGCCAGAGAGGTTATGTTTTAACGGTTCAGGTTTCCCCGTTCCAGTACGTGGGTCGTCGCGGAGCATTTCTTTCAACAAACGACAAAACGCCTTGTGTAGCTTTTTATCTTTTTTCCTAAGTTCTTCGTATGCTGCCCAGGTATTACCCTCAAATACCAGTGATCTCATCCAGCTCCTCTGCTGTGGGTTTATATCCTTTGTCTTTTGCATTTATAGCCGCTGAAGCCGTAATTTGCTTCATTAAGTCATTATTTTGCAGAACATATAATGTTTCTTGCTCACGCTCCCAGTCCTCAGCGCTCAAAACGACAAAATCAGCACCGCTTCTACGCGTAACTTTAAGTGGCAAATGCTCACTGATTACTTGTTCTACAAAGCTTTTCAGGTTATCTCTAAATTTATTGACACTAATACTGTCCATTTCAATCTCTTAAATTGTGTACCGCAATACCGTACATAATAGTAGCGGAATCTGAACAAGTCAATTAATAGTAACGTGATGATCTATTCAAAAATATGCGTCATCTTTCTATTAATTGCCGTATCATCTTAATCATGTAGAAAATAAAAACATTCGCATTATTCGTGTCTACATCACTGGCAGGGTACTCGACATTATATCAAGTAGTCTATTTAAAAATAGGGACGGTAGCGGTTTTGCTTAGGCCGAAATAATTAAACTGACCTAATGTTGCCTGCTCAAGTAATTCACTAAATGCAATATAAAGTCGGTATTTCTCGCCTGTAGATTTACTTTGTAATTCCAAGTACGGATTATCCAAACCAGTCGCAAACATTTTTTCTTTATAGTTCTTTACGTCATCATCAGACATTGCATTTCTTTTGATAAGCCGATTTAACTTTGCATTTGTTTTATTTTGTCGAATGCGATAAATCGTTCGGTAACCTTCAATATTTTCAGGTACTGGTAAAATGTCAGTCACTTTACAGTAACCTGATAAACCACCTAGCCAGTTGTTTTGTTGCAAGGTATCTAAAGATTTTTTGTCACTATGCAGTCTGATTACATCACCCAGCTTGACTTTGTGATTTGGGAAGCTAATACCAATTGAGGTTTGTCGTTGGTCATGCAGGGATTTATGGAGTTTGGTTAAGATTTTATTCCTAATAAAGTATATTGGAACCTCATCATCAGCACTTAGAAGCAAATTAATATAACAATCCATTATTGCTTCTCTCCAAATACCCCGCCACGAACTAGTACCGCCATAACGAAATGCTCGTCTTCTAACTTATCTAGTTTTTCACCTTGTGAAAATTTATCAAACAAAGAGAAAAAGTCTGTTTTTTCTTTTGGCTGGCGATAAGCTCTACCTAGATTTGTCACAGCACCATATGGATCAATCGCAATTGGTCTTTGATGTTCTTCATATCCGGGATACCAAGTATCAATAGTACGAATTGCATTGCCGACTTTTTGTGAGTGCATAGCGGCAACACCGTCAACATCAAACAGGATCTTGCTTTTCTTTCCTTTGCTATTACTTTTATCAAGAACTAGTTCTTCGCTTGGGTAAACATCCTGTGATTTCCCTACCTTAGCAAAAGCATTTATTTCAAGTAGCAGAAATTCATTTCTTCCTGATAAAGTATCTGCAATTAAACCGCCTAATACAGTTACATCATCTGAGAGATTATCAAAGTTGTTAGTATCAACATCCTGACTTTGGAATAACCAGCTTTGTTCTTTTCCCTCGTTTAGAACTTGAATATTGACTTCTATCTTTTCACAACCAACACGGTTTCTCCAAAAGAATCGACCATTAGCAAGGTTAGCAGCGTAACGATTAGCAATTTCGGTAAGCCCAGAATTGTTTATATACCCCTTTACTGCCTTGGTATAACTCTGGTTAAAACCCTCATGGTTACAAGCAGACGGATTCTCAACACCACTCAACACCTTTAAAGTAAAGCTTAACTTTAGAGTATCTTGCACAGATGATAATGCGCAACTATCAACAGTTTGTAAGTTTGCACTTTCTATTTTGGCATCAATTTTACCTTCTTCGGATTTTTTTAGCCGATTAGAAATAGTGCCACGGACAGACTTTTCCTGTAGTTTTAGAGCCGTAGCTTGCGAGTTTCTATTTTCCCATGTTGTGCCGTACATAATTCCATCGGATGGAACCAACTTCTTTTCAAATGCTAATACTGATGCGGGTATTTTACTCATAACATGCTCTCCTGGTTGTTTACTATGTAATTATTTTGACAAAGATATAAATCGTTTTCGTTATACTCTTGATAACGCCAAATCATTTCCTCAATAGTGTCAAAACGATATACCATTTTAAATTCACCTAATGAAACAACGTTTTCTGCAAATCTGTGAGGGGTAATTTCATCCCTGGTATTTGCTAAAGCTCCTAAATCACTAATACCTTGATAACCCACAGCAATTGGAACAATCCAGCCTTTTTCTTTTTTATAAGGCTTGCTCTTTGTTACCTTGTGGCTTTCATCTATGTCAATATCAGTCATTGTTTTTAAATATTCGAGCATTGCATCAATAGCATCACTACCTTCTTTCATCGACTGCTGCATTAACTCCTGTCTAGAGACCAAACAAAAACCTGGCATTAAATATTTTGTTAAACCTCTTGGCTCGTCATCTTTAACTTCAATATGCAAACATGGCTTAAAACTAGAAATGTCGCCACTGGCAATTTTCATCGTATGAAGGGTTTTATCAATAAACTTTGTAAAGCTATCATCACCTAAAAACTCTGTTTCAAATTCAATGGCAATACTTACTTCGAGATCGCATCGTACTTCTTCAATAAATGAAGAGCGTTTCCCAGATTTATCTAATGGATTGCTGGTAGTAATTATTGAGCTAACATAATCACCTTTGCCCTTATATGTATGTAAAGTCATATCCAGACAACTTATTACTACGCCTGTAAATTTAATTTTAGAGAAATCAGTATCCATCAGTTTCCGTTGTAATGCATGCATAAAACCAAGCCAGGCAGTCATAGCAGGAAAACCAACGGTGTATGGGCTAGATAATGCGTTAGCGTTGTGAATTTTAATATTTGGAATTAACAGTAAGTCTTTCATGCCAGCAACTCCTGTTCTTGTTTTAATATATCCTTAATATGCTCTATATCATCATTGCCCAACAACTTGTTATCTTTTACAGTTTGTTTGTAACTTCCGATAAACCAGTTAGCAAAATGGCTTTGCGCCTTGTTTAAATAATCACTATTCTGTTTGACATCAGATCTAATACTTAAATGTTTTTCATCAAGCCATATTTTTTCCCAATCTTCGAGATCGCTATAAGTTTTACTGTCTGACCATCTGCTGCCCACATTGCGCACCTGCTCAATTAACCATTTAACTCTACTAATAGAATTAAGAACAATATCGTCACGCTTATCTCTAATGCCTTTATTATTTCGTCTATCAACTAATACTTCATGAAATGCTATAAAGTCATCTTTAAATAAACCTGCCCATAGACAATCACTGAAGAAACTTCTTTTTGGTAGCTGAACTTTCCGTTTTTTCAGAGTAGGAGGCATTGAAGAAAGCAAGAAGCTAACACCGCCATTTTGATTATTTAATGTACTAATATTTTGCGGCTTTGTGCCCCCATAACCAATTGAGGTTAAATCGAAAATTTCATTTATCTTGCCTTTCGTGGATTCTGGTGATATTTTTTTTACTTCTTCACGTAATCGTTTGTTTTCATCTGAGAATCTAAGCTCATTTATTCTTTGTTTTAATTTGAAAATCATCCCTGATGGAATCAAAACTGATAATAAGTGATAGTTATTGCCTACAGGAAAATAGACTTGTTTAAGCTTCTCACTAGTTTGTTCTACATCTGATTTTTTTATTAATAAAAACCCTTCTCTTATTGATGAGAAATTTATGTTTTTCGTAAAAAACTGCTGTTGGATTAAATCAGTTTCATTCTCTATATGTTGTAAAATGCTTTTACCATCTTGCAACTCTAATCGCAGAAATTTTTCTACATCTAGTGCAGCCGCATTGCCAAAAACATCTAAATCAACTTTGGTATTTCCTGAACGGAGTAAACCATCGCTGCTTCTGCTAGCTGTGGAAATAATGCTACTGGTTCTCGCATTTGGATGGACAAATTTCGCAGGGTGAGAGGTTAGTGATAGTTGCCTGGCTCTGGAAGAAGAATTTATTAACCAGTTTTCAAGGCTAAATTTATCATTTGCCTCTTGAGTAAATTTTATTTCGTCTGACTCACTTGTATCAGCCTTAATCTTTTTCTTTAGAAAGTCCTGTTTTTTGGCTTTCAGAAAATCCGTTATTGCTTCATCTAGCATATTAAATCCTCAAAAAAGTGTTAAAGTGAGGCTGCGCGTCCACCAAGATCACGCAACCTTACCTCTAATGACTAACGCACAAACTAGGTGTGTTATCCAGTAGGGATTCTCAGTGTTGTTACTTACGGAATAACAAATATTTTCAACCTACGCAGTCGATTGTATGTTTTTACTATTACTTTGTCAATCCATGTAAACTTTAAGTTAAATATTGGCTTGTGCTATAATTTAGTAACTGCTGAAAGGCAGCTTAGAAAATGTAAACATTAAGTTACATGCTTACCGCCGCGCAGGTGGCTAACCTTTGGTCAGCCCTAGCTGCTCGTAATAAATAAATTTTTGAGTAGTTAGGGTTTTTTCGCCATAGAGTGGTATGTTTATCTCGCCATACGTTAAAGCGGTATCTTTAATACCTCTATCACCAGACTGCTTGGTCAATAATTCCTCATAATCTCGTTTAAGCCATAAATTTTCTCTCTCTTGGCTACTTAATTCTTTAAAGGTAATATTGTCTTTAGCAACGGGCACTGAGTGGCCTTTATCATTTTTTTCTACAAAACCATCATCCAGTGTTAAAAAGTATATTGGATTGGCACTACTGTTCCTGAATCGAACCAGTTTTTGTGGTATGCCTGTTAACCACCAACTGCTTTCAATCCAGCCGGTTAGTGATTCTGGACCTTCGGATTCATAATTGGTTAGCAGTTCATGTATTACCTTATGCTCTAAATTCGACAGTGTAGATGTGTTTGTTTTTTGTATGCGGTTGCTTGCATCTAATTTTTTGCGAATTTCAGCTGTATTTATTATTTTTTCCAAATCGTAGCTAGGTAAATCTTTCATTTTGTTTTGGTAACCCGGCCGTTTGAAGGCAATTTTTTTGCCTCCTGTTTTTAAAGCTCGATAGTTGTATTTCATTATTGCAATATTGGGTTCAGTAATTTTTTTCTCTCGATGTCTTAACACTCTACCAGCCATTTGAATAAATGAACGATAGGATGAAGGCTCTATCACTGCCCAATCAAAATCATGGTCTCTGCCAACCTCTTCAACGGGTGTTGCAACAAGTGTGAAAATTATGTTGTCTGCATTTGTGTTGTCGATATGCTTTCTGATAGTGTCATCTTCTAAAATGTGCTCATCGTCCTTGTCCCGTTTCAAAATTTTATCAAGATACTTTTCCTGTTCATGTCGCATCAATAAGACTTGTCTTGAGTGATATGCCATTGATTTAATACATACACCTTCCGGCGTATCTGCTGTTAATAGATATTTTGTTAGTTTTATACATGGGTCAACATTTGCCACTCTAACAACACCGATGCTGATTGTTTTTCCCGTTTTTGAATCTATAAAGTTATGGTGTTGATGTTTTTCCAGAATAGCTTCTTGTATGGCCTTAAAATATTCATCTGGGTTTTTATCGCAAGGTGCTATATTCGCTTTTCTTCTTACAGGCTGTTGACTTAGATTTTTTATACGCTTAGTTATGAACTTGTCATGTTGTTTTATGTAGTCGCTTGTGCCAGAAATAGATTTAGCCTTTGTTTCAAACTCATCTGTCCATATACATCCAATACTTCTTGCTTTATTTCGAATTTTTGCAAAAATATTCCAACCCGCTTGATAAGCATTGAAATAACCCTCTGCCAGGTCAGGTGGTATAGTTGCTGAGGAAATCATTACTTTTCTGCCAAGCATTCCTGCAAGGTGGATTAAACGACCAATAGCGATTAAATCGGTATCATCGAAATCATCTATTTCATCAATAACTAAATCAGATGACATAAGTCTGAGTGTTGGCAAGATATATCGACCACCTCGACTAACTTCGGTCGCTTGAATGATATGATCTATAGTACAGGTCAGGACTGGCGCATACAAAAACTGCCTATCTTTTTGTGTTTTCAATACCGTGTCTAATCCTTGTTCCGGAAAGTCCTCACTAAAAATCAACTCATTACCTAGTAATATTTCCTGTGATGCCGAACCTGTTATGTTTTCCTGCTTTTCTTGTTTATGTAAATCAATAATGGCTTTAGAGCCAATTAAAACAGCTAGTTCTTCGTTATTTAAACCAATCTTTTCTCTATATTCATCACCTGTTTGCAGAGTAAGTGTTCTTAGTCCCAATGCTAAAATATATCTAAGGCTATTTTCGTCAGCAGAAAGAGCCTGCATGATTTTTGCGTTTGCAATTGTTTTTCCTTTACCAGTAGATGCCATATTTACAGCAAACAGACCAAACTGCTGTTTATCCAAAGTCTGTTCACTTTTTCTCCATTTTTTTATTTCTTTAACCGCATCGTCCTGCCATTTAAACGCTTTCGGACTTTGTTTTTTTAAAGTTTCTTTACCTTTTACTCGGATTGCCTGATTAAATACACCTTCAAAATGTGGAAGTTTTCTTACGTTCTCTTTAGCTTGTTTGGCAACTCCAACTAGGTGCTCATCTAGTTTTTGCTTTAGCTTATTGTTGCCATCTGTATTCGCGTATAACTCAATATTGGTATACCAGTTTTTGTCTTTTTGGCAAGATGAATAGAAGTGATCGCCTAACATTAAGCAAAGTCTGGCATAGGTGAGAATTGAGCGAAAATTATTCGTTTTCACTAGTGAGGTTATTTGTTCTAAATTGTTTTTTAGCTTTATGGCGTATGTTTTTATTTGCTGCTGCCATTCGATTGATTTGCTGGGGAGTTTTGTGTACTTGAACCATTCTTCAAATTTTATATCATGGTTTTCATATCCCCATTGCCTAGTTATTTTTTCTAGCAAACCGTTAAAGTCAATGGACTTTCCTTTGCCTTTGTCAAATACCGGAAGTCTATGATGGCTCACAATGAGCCATGCAACTAAGCTAGCAACGGGTGGTAAATCAGCAAGGGGTTTATCTATATTTTGAATTTTTAGTTTTTCAATGTTGAAATGGATTTCATCACTAATTAAATTTGATAGCCATTCTTCATCTGATTTTCCATCCACTATTGCAGTTAAAAATAGTAATGAGATCCACTCATGGCGTATGGGATCACCTTTGAACTCGGACTTACCCCTTAATTTATCTTGAAATAATACGGATAGTTTTCCAAAATCATGAAGAAGTGCTGAAAAAACAGTAAGCGACTCTATGATAGGTAAAAAACGCCAATCCTCTTCATTATAGTTTTTTAGAACATCCTGCTGTGTATAATTAACAGGTACAACTCCTTCAGCATTAAACTCATCCTTGCGCCCAACCACCCACAACAACTCACTCCGGCTACGACTCCGCATCCAGTGACATGCCACTGCTGTATTTTTAGTTGCTATTTTGCGCAATAATTTTTTTACTGCCTGCAAGCCTTCGTTGGTAATAACGGTCTGCCAGGTTCGGTTGCCAATTCGATTGGCGAAGGCATCTAACACTCGCCTTGTTTTGTTGAGTGCTTTTTTTTCACATTGGGCAACGAAGGTGACCATCATGGCTTGTTGCCTTTGTTTTCTGTTTCTAATCGGTTTAGTATTTCTTTAACGTCTAATTGTATTTTTGAAAAAGCAAACCATCGTTTACCTAAATCTTTAAGTGATGCGCCTATGTGGTAAACAACATGGTTGTCAATAATCAAGAAACGGTCATGTGATTTTTCAAAGTGTTTAATCGTGATTGGTGGATATTGTTGATTGTGTTTGTTGATGTCTTGTTGCAATACTTTACTTTTTCTTTTTGTATAGATTGTTGCGGTAACCTTACTGCGCCGTTTGCATAGCAGTAGTAGTACGGATTCATCGATGTAGTTATCAATGAGTACAATATTCGATTTTGCATTTTTTATTAGTTTACAAATAAACAGGTAGGCATCAAATACTTGACCATCATAAAAGATACCTTGTTTAGGGCTGTTTTCTCCGGCATCAATGGCGGTAAAAACTTCGTCTAATTTAGTATCGGTAACGCGTTGTTTATTCTCAAAGTTGTCTAAGCGATAGAATATGGTGGCATTTTGATTGATGAAATTACGCATACTGACAAACGCATCTATAATTTGAATACTCACCTGTATTGCTGTTTTGCTTCGTAGGACTGCCGATAGCATGGATACGCCTTGTTCTGTAAAAACATAGGGCAAGTACCGTCTTCCTCCTTGATAATTTGAGGTCACAGATTGTGACCTCAAATGTTTAAAACTGGCGTTATGGGCAAGTAGTTCATCATTCTCCTGTTTTGATAATTGAAATCTAAATTTTTCAGGAAAACGATCAATATTTCTTTTTACGGCTTGATTTAGAACTTTGGTTTCTACGCCGTAAAATTCTGCCAGGTCGCGGTCAAGCATAATCTGACTGTCTCGGAAGGTGAAGATACTCTTTTGTATTAATTGGTTGTCGATTCTTGTATTGTTATTCGTCATTCTATATCCTTATAGCTTTTTAGGCTTGTATGGCAGTCGTGTTTTTTATTGCCTTGTGGTAAGTAATTATTGCTGCTGATAACCTTTTTTCCGGTTTTAGCTGCTTCTGTGTTTTCTACCATCCCGTTGCTTCTTCTGTTTCTGCTATCTGGCGGGTAGATAACTCGGCCAGTGCGGTAAAGATTAGTTCGGCTTCGCTCATGTGGTCGCGCAAATTTTTCGTTTTCAGGCCCTTTAATTTCTTATGGTCTTTTACATTAACCTCTGTCCATTCCTGATGAATGATATTGGTAAGGATGGCAAATTCTTCGCCCTGTTTTATATCGTGATTGTTCCAGTAATCAGTGAGTTTGTTACGGGTTTCCAGCCTCAGCAAGGTTTCGGCGGTAGCGGCATCAGTGGGGCGTTGTTTACCGTCTGTTGCCTTCATTTTCAACTGGTGACAATTTGTCACCAGTTGATTGCCCTCATCGTTAAGTCGTTGTTTTAACTTATTCCAGTATTTTCTTACTGTTTGATAATTGTCTTGTTGGGTTAGTACCTGCACAATATCAACCACTGAAAACCACCAGGTTTCGGCATCTTCATCATAAACGCGGTGTATCTGGTAATCTTCAAATAGTGTCATATTGGTTTTCATTTATATTACTCCCTGTTTTTTTCTGTATTATTTCCTTTGTTTATTGTTTCGTATTGTTGCAAGGCGATAGTCTTTACCTGTTCAAACATAAAATCCAGTGCTTTATGGTTAGTAAAAGCTTGCAGACATTGCTGGCGAAATTCCTGTTCGCTTGCGCCTTCTTTGGCGCAGATAAACGCCCAGGGTAGTACCAGGGTGTCTTTGATTAGGTCGGCAACATCGAAAACTAATGCGCCACGTCGGGTTTTGCCGTGCATGACGGCAAAACCGTGTGGAATTCCCAACACCCAGAGTGTGCTGGCGGCGAGTCCGTAAGCAAGGTAATTGCCGTGATTAAGAAAGGTGTTAGCCTCATCGAGACTGTCGTGCTGGCGGACGAAATCTTTCTGTTTGGTGCAACTGGCGGCTATTTTATACAGGTTTTTGGTGAGCTGAGCTTCGGTAAGCAGGAGTTTGGT
>VAOX01009092.1_pt1 | contig 10324 bp, 7 predicted proteins | sample 3393891 | NCBI WGS metagenome assembly VAOX01 (sample SAMN08290429, study PRJNA428436) | hydrothermal vent metagenome | isolation source: Deep-sea hydrothermal vent chimney | place: Indian Ocean: Southwest Indian Ridge | depth 2822 m m | reverse complement strand
GAAGTCACCTTATTGGTGATGAGCACTTTTTTCATATAGCTATACGAATCAAGAAGTTGTGCATACTTTCGTGACTCAACTGATTTTTCTAGGTTTATGCTTATTATTCACTCTACTGTGCTGTCATCCTGCCCTGAATAATACATATTTTAATAATAGAGTGCACGATTAATTTAGCTTCGCACCGCCCATCCATCATTTAAAACCTGGGTAAACCTGACATTTTCCAGTGTTTCATATAAAAACACCCCATAAATCCAGATGGATTCACAGGGTGTTTATGCTCTATGGCATTACTCCTGGATAGATACTCATACCAGAGTAACGGGCCAGCAGGGCAAAGGTAGCGAGCACACTTCCTCAGACAAACTAAAAGTGAAGAACAGTGCTCAGCAGTAGAGAGGAGGGGTAATTACATACCCATTCCGCCCATGCCGCCACCGCCACCGCCGCCACCGCCACCGCCACCGCCGCCCATGCCGCCCATTCCACCTGTGCCAGTTCTGGCATTAGGCAGTAAGGTTGAAGCAACAAAGGTTACACCGTCCCATGTAGGCAAAGGTGCTGGCAACGCAACGAGCTGACCCGGATTTTCGATATCGTAGCGCAATAACATCGCATGATCTTCATGCTGTGTATTATGGCAATGTTCCATATAACTACCCGCAAACTCTCTAAAGCGAAGCGCTATGTCCATTGAACGCGCACTTCCATCAACTACACCCAGTCTATAAACGTCTTTACGACCCAACGCTTCATAGTCTGGTGGCGGCTGATTGTCTTTGCTTAAGATCTTGCCTTCTTCAAAGTGGATATGAACAGGATGACTCCAGCCCGGTGTTCCACCTGAGATAGACCAGATTTCAACATGACCCAGACCATCGGCGCTTAAGTCACCCAGGTTAGGTGCGGCTGAAACAATCGTTACGTCCATTCCAAGCGCCTGACCACCGTCTGTAGCAATCGTCCAGGGTACACTGTCCGTTCCACCGCCACCGCGACCAAAGCGGAAGGTATGGCGAATCGCACCATCAAGCTCTGCCTGACTAAAGCCAGGTTGCTCAACCATCACCAGACCACCTTCAACATAGTCTGCAGGATCCATACTCAGGTCGTTACCGGTGTAAGCCGCAACGCGGAATTCAAGGAATTTACCTACAGCAGGGTCACCTACGTATGTGCCATCTAACACGCTAGCCAGATTAACTACTGCATTAGGGCGCGTACCATCACGATGCTCCATGATGTTTACCATGTAGATTTTAGTCCCTGGTGCATACTGACTAAAGTCAATGATAATGTCATAACGCTCAGCGATGGCCTGGTTAGGAATAATACCGTCCGCAAACAATACTGAATGCTCCATGATATTACCGTCATTGGCTACCATATGAACAGGTACGCTATTATCATTTTCATCAACAAAGGCTACTTTCACATAACGTGAAACCGCACCGTTCAGCATACGCAGGCGATAACGACGTGCACGCACATCCAGATACGGCTTGTACAACCAGTTAACCGTCATCTGGTCACCCAGGAAGCCATCGGTATTAAAGATGTTGAACCATAACTGACCTTCTGCATCCCAGGCTTTATCCGCCATCAGAACGTTTATGTCATAGTCACGGTTACCGCTATCCAGTGCTGTACCTGAAGGTAAACGCAGGTTAACACCATCGTTAATGCCTTCATTACCACGGTCAATTGAGCTGTAGTAGTTCATCATTACAGCGTTGCCCTTGTAGACATTTTGCGCTGTGAAATCAAGCATATGATCGTGGAACCAGTGAGTGCTCATGGTTTCCTGGTAGTTACCAGGCAGGTTCACAATACCACCAGCGCCATCGGGCATGCCCGCTCTTGGATCTGCTGCCGCTGTATTAACTGTATCGTAACCCGCATGAATCATCGGCCAGCGATAGTCATAGTACTGACCAGGGAAGAAGAACGCGCCGGTGTAACCATCACTTTCCGCAGGGTTATGGCCATTGTGCTCATGGGTCGATAATGTATGCAGACCAAAGCCGAAGTTAGCGGCCGGATCAATCGGTAATGCATTGTAATGACGGAACAGAACCGCCTGACCGTATGTGGCTTTCAGCAGTTTGGGTGGCAATGTACCATCAAATGTCCACAGTGCTTCAGGATCCTGAATCGGCATCAGAGGATGCAGGCGAATATCAATGCCTGAAGTCGTACCACCAAAGCCATCAACACCTACTGTATTGTAGTAAAGTCCGCCAGGCGCAAACTCACCTACAGAATAACCGTGATCCTGTTTATCATCACGTAAACCATTGTTGGTACGCGCACCGGCCTGAGCTGTTTGCGTATACACAACCGGAGAGAACTCATCCCAACGCTGATGTGCCCAGCCTTCCCCGGGGGGGCGACCTTCCGCAGGCGGTGTATCGAGCAGGCGACCCAGGAAGTCTTCAATGTCCAGCTTCCAGGGGTTTTCATCTATGTCGTTAGAAAGACGAGTTGGAATCGGATAAATCACCTGATCAAGAAACGCATCAAGCTCTGCACCATCGGGGCTCTCAAACGAGCTAGCAGGTGTTGGAAATGAATTTCCAGGGGTGGAAGTTGCAGGCAACACATCGGTACCGAATTCTTCAAAACGTAGCATTTGCTGTGTAAATGGCTCTGCGCCAAACAGTGGGCTAGGGCCTGCACCGGTAGGGACATCAAACCCCATACCCATGCCACCGCCACCCATGCCGCCTGCTGGAGGTGCTGGTGCTGGTGCTGGTGCTGCCGGTGGGGGGGGTGGTGTAGCACCACCGCCCATGCCACCACCGCCACCACCGCCCATACCGGCGATACTGGTGGAGGCACTAACGGATAGCGATATCGCTATTAGTAGTTTGGATACTTTCACAGTATTTTCCTCATTCATTTTATTTTAATACAACATGACCCTGAAACTTCAGTTGCCAGACCTCTGCACAAAACAGACATTCATTCAGTGCTGCAGCCCATGAAACATCTGACATCATCAGAGCACATAGCCAGGCCAATAATTGGCATTACATCTCCTGTAAATTCTGCCTGTCCGTCTGTTAAAACGCATATTTATTTGCGAAAAATCAAAAAATAGCAGAACTTGCCGTTATTATTGATTATTATCAATGACAAGGTCAGTAATATAAGGTACACATAATCGACATAATCCCGTAATAATTTTCCATTTTCATTACTCCATCACATTTACTCCCTGATATTTTTCACTAAGTTATTGAAAAATAAAAAATTTAGCGCAATTTTTACATCAAGATTGCAGCTGTAGGAATACCTCACTTTTATACGTAAAAACCCTTTTAAATTAATGAAAAACCGATAGACGGGACTAAAATACCGCCAACCTGTGAAACCCCACTTTAAACACATTTATTACTTATCCTCTCCAGTCTTCAAATCAACGAAAAGTAACCAGTTAAGAACCAGTGCCTCACTCAAACCACTCTATGCAGGGGAAATATCATGCTTTACCCTTTCGCCTCTCTCTCATTTAAGAAAATACACGCCTGATTATTTGTGAAAAAAATCCCAAAAAATAGTTATATTTTGATCTTTATCCCGTTTCTGAGCAAAATATTGAAAAATCAAAACCTGGGGAAGCAGGTTCAATGCCTGTAAGCCAGGTTGAAAGCGATTAATCCATAACAAACTCATTCCCGCCGATAACCCGAGGTAATCGGATAACGCCGACCCCGACCAAAGGCTCGCTGTGTAATGCGCACCCCGGGTGGTGCCTGGCGACGCTTATATTCATTTATCTGCACCATATGTATTACTTTATCAACAATTTCAGCTGAATAGCCCGCATCGATTATTTCCTGTCTCGGCATATCCTCTTCCACCGTCATGCGCAAAATAGCATCCAGCACGGCATAATCCGGCAGACTGTCCTGATCAAGCTGATCCGGGCGTAACTCCGCCGATGGCGGGCGATTCAGCACCCGTTGTGGAATCACCAGCGACTGCGAGTTACGATAATCACACAGTGCATACACCAGTTGCTTTTCTATATCTTTTAACGGCGCATAGCCTCCCGCCATGTCTCCGTATAACGTACTGTACCCCACCGCCATTTCACTTTTATTGCCGGTGGTGAGCACCATACGGCGCAGTTTATTCGACAGGGCCATTAAAATCACCCCTCGACAACGAGCCTGTATATTTTCTTCCGTGGTATCGACTTCCTTACCCGCAAATTCTTCCTTCAGGGTTTGTAAAAAGGCCTGAAATGCTGGCTCTATGGAGATGACCTTATAATCCACAGCCATAGCCTCTGCCTGAGCCCGGGCATCCTGTAAACTCATATCAGCAGTATAGCGTGAGGGCATCATCACCGCATGCACCGCGTCTCCCCCCAGGGCATCCGCCGCAATAGCCAGCGTTAATGCCGAATCAACGCCCCCCGAAAGGCCAATCACAACACCCTCAAAACCATTACCCACAACATAATCATGCACCGCTGTTACCAGTGCTTTATAGAGACTGGCCAGCTCGCTTTCGGGTTGATAATACGGTGTGTTAATCGCTGTTATTTGCCCGCTTGTATGGAGTAAATAGTGCAACAATGCCGGTTCGAAATCCGGCCCTCGCCCGATGAGCTCACCGCTGGCATTCAGTACCAGTGAATCGCCATCAAACACCAGCTCATCCTGCCCCCCCACTAAATTCAGGTAAAATATCGCTACCGGGGTTTCTTTTTGCTGATGATGCAGCATATCCAGGCGTTGCTGATGCTTATTGCGATGATATGGTGATGCATTCAGAATAATAATGGCCTCAGCCCCGCTATTAACCGCCTGCTTAACGGGCGCTTCCAGCCAGGCATCTTCACAGATAATAATGCCCAGTTTATGCTGCCGGCATTCAATCACCCGCGGCTGAGTGCCGGGCTGAAAATAACGTTTTTCATCAAAGACCGCATAGTTGGGCAGGCACTGTTTATAATATTCAGTGCTTATTTCACCATTGGCACACACAATAGCGGCATTAAATAATGCATGCTCATGCACCACCGGCGCACCAAAAACAATCATCATCTCTTTGCTCTGACGAACTATTTCTGTAATCGCATGCTCAATTTGCTGCCAGAAGCCCGCTCGCATGAGCAGGTCTTCTGGCGGATAGCCACTCAGGGCAAGCTCTGGAAACACTGCAATATCGGCACCGGCCTGGCTTGCCTGCTGCGAGAGGGCGATGATTTTTCGGGTATTGGCTTTAATATCACCTACCTGAAATCGCTCCTGAATAAGACAAATTTGTAATGCTGAAGTCATAATGGCCTTTTTAGTCTAAACCTGAAAAAATCAGTTGAATGCATGGAATATACGATAACCCATTGAAAGTGCTAAGTTAATTCGATTTTATTTATGCACCATCATATGGATGGATGCTGCTTCACCCGCAATTATACCTTCAGGTATACTTTTGGGCGCTCGACTGATCTTTTTAGGTTAAAATCACCTGAATACATATGAATTTTATCAGGACAGAGGCCAAAATGTTTAGAAGTGTTTTAGTTATTATCATTGTTATTACCTTATTGTTTCTGGCGCGCACTGTCATGTTTCGCCTGAAACCGTCTCGCAACGAGAAAAAAATCAAAAATAAGGAGACAGTACAATGCATGCAATGCAAAACCTATATCCCACATGATGAAGCGGTTTTCAATGGCAATAACGGCTTTTGCAGTCGGCAGCATTTAGAAGACTGGAACCGCTCACCTTGAACAACACAGGCCACGAAAGTCATACCTGGCGGCCTCTGCGTCAGCTCAATTACTACCGGATAATCATGGTAGGCATTTTTCTTAGTGCTTTTTTCAATAGCGACTGGATCAGCTTTGTCGGCAGCCAAAACCCCCTGGGCTATCTAAACACCGCCCTGATTATGCTACTCAGCAGCCTGCTGTTTATAGGCATGGACTTTAAACGAAAAATCCGTTTTGAAACACAGGTTATGCTGAGCAATGCCAGCGATATAGTCCTTATTACCCTGCTATCGCATTTCAGCGGAGGCCTGAGCAGCCCTTTCAGTATTTTACTCATTATTAATATCACCGCCACAGGCACCTTTCTGCGTAATCGCGAATCCTTCCTGTTTGCAGCCCTCGCCTCCCTTGCCGTACTTGGAGAACAAACCTACAGCATGATACAGGGGGTTAGTTATGCCGCAGAATACTCGATTGCAGGCTTGCTCGGACTGGTGTTTTTCGCCATTACCTACCTTGCCTCTATTTTATCCGGCCGTATGCGCGAATCTGAACAACGTGTGAGTGAACGTGAAACAGATATCGTTAATTTGCAAATACTTAACAACGATATTATTCAGAGCATGAGAACCGGTATTATCGTGATCGACAACGAAAGGCGCATTCGTATGGCAAACGGCTCCGCAGAAAGCCTTCTGGGTAATACTTCTCTACAGAACTCACCTTTACTGGAAGACATACTACCGGCACTGAACTTACAGTTTATAGAATGGCAGGAGCAACCTAATTTGCATCACAGGGCAATCCACCAGAAACAGGGTCTGCCCGATATTCAACCCGGATTTCGCAAACTGGAACGCACCAATGACACACTCATATTTTTAGAAGATGCCACACAGCTTAACCAACGCTTTCAACAAATCAAGCTGGCCTCACTGGGTCGCCTCACCGCCAGCATTGCCCACGAAATACGCAACCCTTTAAGCGCCATTAATCATGCCTCACAGCTGCTACAGGAGTCTGCCCTGATCGAAGAAGCAGATAAAAAATTAACTAACATCATTACCACTCAGGTACAACGACTGGACAAGGTCATACAGAATGTACTGCAACTTTCACGCCAGCAAAAAGGCCCACCCGAAACCATTGAACTCAATCTCTGGTTAAATAACTTCTGCACCGAATTTATAGATGCTAATAATTTAAGAACCGAACAGTTACAACTACAGCTACTGGAAACTAACCTGGTTGTACTGTTTGAACCCAGCCATCTTAACCAGGTGATGAACAACCTGTGTTCCAATGCCATTACCCACAACAACCTGCCACATGAACAGATACAAATACAACTAATCTGCGGCCATGATGAACAGTATGACCAGCCATTTATTAATGTTATAGACAATGGCTCAGGCATTTCCAGTGAAAACATACAACAGATTTTCGATCCTTTTTTTACCACCAGTACAAAAGGCACGGGACTGGGGCTGTATATTTCCAGAGAAATAATTGAATCCAATCGCGCCAGAATACGCTATACAACAACCAGCCATGGAGAAAGCTGCTTTAGAATTCACTTTCTTTCATCGATTAAACAAAAATAAACGCTCTCCTCTTCGGTACAATTAACCCTGAATTAATCCCTACAGCATTTTATCAAAATAGCCGTAAATTTCATTCGTGTTTTTATTAATCACCAACGTAGCAAACGCTCTGCTGCTTCTTATCCGATAAAAAGCATAATCATCAGGGCTGCCCCCCTTACTTTTCACAAATTTATCGATTTGTGCTGCATTTTCCGGGTTTTTCCCTGACTCATCAATATCAATAGAAAAACGGTAAATACGCTGCCAGTAATCATTAATGGGCAGATATCGAGCCGTCCTGTAAATTAAACCGGGTGAGCCATTATCAGCCATATCATTGATAATCCGCCAGAGTTCATCTTTATCTTTGGGCGGCTTCAGATAAACCATGGCCGGACTGTGGTAAAAAACGGGCTCCAGCTCTTTATACTTTAGCTGCAATACATCCACCTCACTTTTTGAAAGTGCAAAAAACGTACTATTTGAGAACACCAGAAATACGGGCCTTGCTGAATAGGTAATGTGCCCCCCCCAGGCAAGCGCAATCAACTGAAACAGCACAACAATTGATAAATCTCGTTTCAATTCTGCAGATTTTTTAGTTTTATTAAATACCACAAGAGTCAGTAACGGCCCCAGTACCAGATCAACACCAACTACTGTTTTAATTACATCCCAGGTAGAATAAAGCTCATAAAACGGCCAGGGATACCATATATAAAACACCACCAGTAAAAACAACGTAATAACACCGGCACTCATGCAAAAATGAATTCCCGCTGCTTTCAATCTTTCTATCATTCACTTTACTCCATTCAATTGCCTGTTATCTGTAATTCAGATGCCGTACACTGGCTGTTAGAAATAGACAATAATACTCAGAGCACGCTAATAGTACTCAGTCTTTTTTCGAATTATACAATCACGTCAGACAATTTCAAGTCGAACTAAAAAAACGAAATTTCACCCTGAAAAATGAGAAAAACCGGCATACCCCCCTTACTATCAGGGATAATCAGTTGAATCACGAAAATCTACACAGGCTCCTGGCTCGTATCGCGTTATGAAAAAAGCACTTATTTCCAGCCACTCCAGGGCTCCACGACACTAACGTCCAAAAAGGTAGTAGAAAATAGCTCCTGTTGCTTCTTCCCATCAAAGACCGTACTCTTAATGCCGTTCAGCCGACAGTATTAAATAAGTGTACATACTGGCAAACCCAATAAATGCCCAACATCTGTTCGCCTTATAGTCTATATATTTAGTATAATTTTTAATCTATTTTTTAAAACAAAACAATGCCTGTGCATAAAAAAATAAACAAAGCCCTGATCGTAGACGATGAACCTGATTTATGTGAACTGGCCGAGATCACACTCAGCCGTATGGGGCTTGAAACCCATTCGGCAAACACCCTTTCAATGGCGCTGAGGTTACTTGATTGCGAATCATTTGACCTGTGCATAACCGATATGAACCTGCCAGATGGGAACGGCATCGATCTGGTCCGCCACATTCAGGCCAACCAGCCCGGTATTCCGGTTGCCGTGATTACCGCCTATGGCAATATGGAACTGGCGGTCAGCGCACTGAAAGCCGGTGCATTTGACTTTGTTTCCAAACCCATTGACCTTCAAATTTTACGCCATCTGGTAACATCCGCCATTAACCTGCCTGAAACCGGCAGCAACGCTCAACAGAATAATGAGAGTAAATATAATTTATTAGGTGAATCCCCCCTGATTCTGAACTTACGCAGGCAAATCAGCAAACTGGCTCGGAGCCAGGCACCGGTGTTTATCAGTGGTGAGTCTGGCTGCGGTAAAGAGCTCGCCGCACACCTGATACACAATCTGGGTGCCAGAGCCAATGGCCCCTTTATACCGGTTAACTGTGGTGCAATCCCTTCCGAACTGGTCGAGAGTGAGTTTTTTGGTCATATAAAAGGCAGTTTTACCGGGGCCACTGCCGATAAAGAAGGGCTGTTCAAAGCCGCTGATGGTGGCACCCTGTTTTTAGATGAAGTCGCAGATCTACCCATACAGATGCAGGTAAAGCTCCTACGTGCCATCCAGGAAAAAGCGATACGTCCAGTCGGCGAGCACAAAGAACAAACTGTAGATGTCAGAATTCTAAGTGCCAGCCACAAAAACCTCTCTCAACTGGTTCAACGAGGACAGTTTCGCGAAGATCTGTTTTACAGAATTAATGTAATCGAACTACAGGTACCCAGCTTAAGAGCCCGCACAGGCGATATTTCACTACTGGCAAATCACCTGTTACAGCGCCTGTGCGAGAAAAACCACGCCGCCGTCCCATCGTTCTGCGATGATGCTATAACTGCATTGTGCAATTACTCCTTCCCGGGCAATGTGCGAGAACTGGAAAATATTCTTGAGCGTGCTTTCGCCCTCTCTGAAGGAGGCAAGATAGCCCTTAACGACCTTCAGCTACCTGAAGAACATCCTGAGCAGCTGCACGAAGAGCTCAGTGCAGAAACGCCTCTCATACAAGCTGGCACCCCTGCCAGTATCACCAGAAACACCCTGAGGGATCAGGAAAAGAGCTCTATTATACAGGCACTGGAGCAAACCCACTGGAATAAAACTGCGGCGGCCAAATTACTGGGCCTAAGCCTGCGCCAGTTGCGCTATCGCCTGAGCAAATTAAGCATTGAATAAGTATTTAGCTATATTAACCTGAATTCATCAGTTGAGCGCGTGAAAGTGTGCTAAGCCCATGAAAATATTAAATATTTTCATGGGCTGCTACTCACCCATTCGGTGAAGGCGCTACGCCATAAATTGCACCTCCATCACTCAACAGGCCCACAACCTGTGACCCTGAATAATTTGCGGGGTGCATCATCCTAAATTAATCAGTTGACCGCGCAATAATGCGCCAAGTGGTTGAGAATATTGTGTATTATATAATACCTCCATTCACCCGTTCGGTGAAGACGCTACACCTCAAATTGTACATCTGGGAGGGTGTCTAACTATAT
>VAOX01014167.1_pt1 | contig 10372 bp, 13 predicted proteins | sample 3393891 | NCBI WGS metagenome assembly VAOX01 (sample SAMN08290429, study PRJNA428436) | hydrothermal vent metagenome | isolation source: Deep-sea hydrothermal vent chimney | place: Indian Ocean: Southwest Indian Ridge | depth 2822 m m | reverse complement strand
GAGCGGCTGAACCGGGGGAGATGTTGCAGCAGCTGTTCAGCTAATGTTTAGTCACTATTAACGTGTGCCAAATACGACGATGGTTTTGCCTTTTACCGATATTAAACCCTGTTCTTCCATCGATTTTAGAACGCGTCCAACCATTTCGCGCGAACAACCCACGATTCGACCAATTTCCTGACGTGTAATGCGGATTTGCATTCCGTCTGGATGTGTCATGGCATCGGGCTGTTTACATAAATCGAGTAAGGTACGTGCTACACGTCCAGTGACATCCATAAAGGCTAAATCACTTACTTTACGACTGGTAGTACGCAGACGAGTGGCCATTTGCGAGGTAATTGCAAACAATACATCGGAATGTTCTTGGTATAATTGTCGAAATTTAGCATAGCTAATTTCAGCAACTTCACATGCCGTTCGTGAGCGAACCCAGGCGCTTCGATTGGGTTGGGTGTCAAATAAGCCCATTTCGCCAAAAAAATCACCTTTATTCAAATACGCTAATACAATTTCATGGCCATCTTCATCTTCGATAAGCACAGAGACGGAGCCATCAATAATATAGTACAACACATCAGGCTCATCACCTGCATAAATAATAACGCTTTTCTGAGGATAATGACGTCGATGACAATGTTCTAGGAACTTATCTAAAGAGTCTATACCGGTTTGTTTTAATGCTACCTTTGTCATACTAATCCTACATTTCACTGCTAATGGTTAATTCATGATACCCTAATTGTTATTAAAGCTATAGTGTACCGTCTACATAGTCTGGCAAGGATAAGTCATTTTTACCAGTAAAACTGCGAAAAGAGTCTAAATGTGATCCAAAAGTTTTTTCATTTTTAGAGTAGATAAAATTAGTCATAAATTTTGGAATAAATATGAAAGCACGAGTTAAATGGGTCGAAAATGCCCTATTTGTTGGCCAATCTGGCAGTGGCCATTCCGTTGTGATGGACGGGCCGCCAGAAAGTGGCGGGCAAAATTTGGGTATACGACCAATGGAAATGTTAATTATTGGTATGGGTGGCTGTACTGCGTTTGATGTTGTGCATATTTTAAAAAAATCACGTCAAAATGTACTTGACTGTACGGTAGACATTACCGCCGAACGCGTTGATGACGAACCAAAAGTGTTTTCAAGTATTCATATTCATTTTATTATTGAAGGTGAACAGTTAAAAGAGAAACATGTTCAACGCGCTGTAGAATTATCCGCAGAAAAATATTGTTCGGCATCCATTATGTTAGGCAAGACTGCAACAATAACCCACGATTACGAAATTCGCGATAGTTCCGCTAAAGCACAGTAAAACCTACAATAAACGAAACCCAAAAATAGAATAATAATTTACAATATAATTTATTAACAGGAATTAAAATGGAACGACCTACAACTACAGCAGGACTGCGCCATGTTGCGTTATGCGTTAGCGATTTAACGGCATGTGAATATTTTTATGTAGAGCTCATGGCGATGACAGTAGAGTGGCGGCCGGATGACGATAATGTCTATTTAACAAGTGGTAATGATAATCTCGCATTACATAAAGACTCTCGACAATTTGATGGACCACAACGATTGGATCATATTGGTTTTATCATTGCTAGCGCAGTTGAAGTTGATCAGTGGTATGATTTTTTAGTGAGTCATAAAGTCAAAATTTTAAAAGAAGCTAAAACTCATCGTGATGGTGCACGTAGCTTTTATTGCGCTGATCCAGACGGCAATACCGTGCAGATTATTTATCATCCGCCGATAGCGAATAGTTAACGTTTAAAGCCAATAAGCACTACGGGTCATTATTTTCGAGGTGAATTTCATGGCGAGTTTAACTGGAAACGGTAACGCAACGCCGCCAGCTTCTATTGCTTGAGTAGCGTGTTGGCCTTCATCGATTTTCATTTGTTCGAGTACAGCGCGACTTTTTTCATCATTAGAAGCGATTTGTGCCAAGTGTTCATCTAAATGTTTAATCACTTGATACTCTGTTTCAGCTACAAATCCCAAGCTCCATTTGTCACCGGCTAAACCCGCGAGGGCACCGATGGTAAAAGAGCCAAAATACCATGCAGGATTTAAAAAACTGGTATGAGTATTTAATTCTTTAATTCGCGTTGCACACCAATCAAGATGATCGTTTTCTTCCACTGCCGCTTGATTCATTTTTTCCCGCACATCAGGCAGTTTAGCGGTAAATGCTTGTCCTTGATATAAGCCTTGCGCAGCAACTTCACCACAGTGATTTATTCGCATTAATCGACCAGACAGTTTTTTTTCTTGTTCACTTAATTTTGTTTCAATAATCGCATTTGCCGGATTGTCGCGTTCAGTAGTTTGAGGTGAGCCAAATAAAGTCCGTAAACCAGTATCGAATTGGTTTATTAAATTATCTAAAGGGTTAAACTGACGTGTGCTCATATTTATAAAGACTCTAAGTTATAGCTACAGTGTTATTAAGTAATATAGCACAATACCCGATTTAACAAAATAACAACTATTTATACTACTAATTAATGTTAAGTTTTGGTGAGCGACTCGGCAATAAACGAAACTGGATGCATCAGCGGAATAGTTTGTTTGTCTTGCGCTAAACCTTTGCGTAAATGTAACGCACAGCCAATATTTGTTGTCACAATTAAATCAGGATTTAATTGCTTAATTTCGTTAATTTTGGGAGCCCTTAATTGATTAGCCATTTTTTTATGAATAAACATATAGTCACCCGCAGCACCACAACAAAACTTGTTTTGCTCTAAGGGTAAAATACTCACACCAGGAATTCGTTGAAGTAACTGATACCCAATATCAGATTGTTTTAAAACATTACGATGAGTACAGGGTTCATGAATTGCAACTGTACGAGTTGAATGTTGTAATTGTATTTTCTCTGGCCAGTGATACTGAATGAAGTGGGAAACTTCAGATAGTTTTTGAGTAAATACGATAGCATTTTGTTGCTGTTGTTCAGATGGCCAATCAATCAAATGATATTCCGATAATTGCGCACCACAGCCAGTTGCAAAATAAACCACATGATCCACCTCCAAGGCATTAAAGGCATCGATATTTTTTAATGCTAGAGTGGATGCACTCTGCTGTCGCCCTGCATGTGAATCTAATGCACCACAACATTTTGCTGCATGAGATAGCTTGACATCAAATCCAATTGAATTTAAAACATAAATGACATCATTAAGTGTTTGGGTATCAAATGACGAGCCCGTACAACCAACAAACAATCCAACGGTATTTTGTTTAGTTTGTAATGTAGAGTATTGCGTTGGGTATTGTGTTTTATTTTTTTGATATCCGTCGTGTGATGGTGTTGTTATTTTTTTCGACAAGCCAATAGTCCGTTGTAGACGCAGTAATCGAGCTATTTTAATAACAAACGAATTTACCATTGAGCTAAGCAATACAAATCGAATAACTGATTTTAACAGTCGTTTATTTTGTATTTTTAAACTACTTCGTTGCTGGGCTCTAAACTGATCCAGCAGCGCACCATAATTAACGTCAGACGGACAAATTTTTTCACAGGCGCGACAGCTAAGACAGTTATCAATATGGGCAATTGCAGCTGGATTGGATTCAATCTTATTATTTAATAAACCTTGGATAATAGCGATTCGACCACGCGGCGATTCGCTTTCAAGTTGTGTATTCACATAAGTAGGGCAGTGTGGCAGGCACATACCACATTTTACACATTGGTCAGCGAGATTTAAAATGTGACTATTTGAATTCAATTTGTCGATTTTGTCCTGTTATCTAATTGTTTCGTGTATCACTCTATAGCCTTTTATAGCTAAGTAGTGCTTAAAGCAAGCATACCAAGAGCAGGGATAGCTTAATGCAGGTAGATATTATATTCTTTTACAGGAATAATATGAACCCATTATCGAATCGAATTAGTTAAACACGAGATCACACTATATGAGTTATTATAAACGCCATTTATTTTTTTGTACCAATAAACGTGAAGACGGTAGCGCCTGTTGTGCTAATCTTGGTGGGCAATTAATGCGTGATTATGCAAAAAAACGCAGTAAAGAATTAGGTATCACCGGTAAAGGAAATATTAGAATGAATTCTGCGGGTTGCCTGGATCGCTGTGATGAAGGTCCAGTGGTGGTGGTGTATCCCGATGACGTTTGGTATACCTATATTGATGAAGAAGACATTGACGAAATTATTGATGAGCATGTCATTAAAGGCAACATTGTTGCTAGGTTAAAAATTTAAGCATGGCTGGTGATCAAAATAACGAGATTTTTATAGCTGGACCGACCGGGCAGTTGCAACTAATTCAAACGATTGTTGCGCCGGATTCCAGTATTGATGCACGACATTCAAATTCAGTCGCAATTATTTGCCACCCGCATCCGTTGTACGGTGGCAGCATGAGTAATAAAGTAGTGCACATTATTAATAAAGCATTTAACAGTGTGGGCATCAATACCGTTCGTTTTAATTTTCGTGGTGTTGAACAATCCGAAGGGCAATTTGCAGACGGGATTGGTGAAGTGGATGACTTATTATCCGTATTTGAATGGCTCGCGCAGAATACTCAAACAAGCAGTATTTATTTAGCCGGATTCTCATTTGGCTCATTCGTTGCAGCCCAAGTAGCAGCGCTACAACAGACACCTATCGCCATCGAAAAATTGCTGCTAGTAGCGCCTCCAGTGAGTATGTATGACTTTGCTGCTATTGCATTTGATATGCCTTGCTTAGTCATTCAAGGCGGTCAAGATACTGTTGTCGAGCCTGAACAAGTCAAACAGTGGGTTGCAGCACAATCGGATAATGTGCAATTACTCTGGAATGATGAGGCTGAGCATTTCTTTCACGGTAAACTCAACTTTATTCGAGATAGTATTGTGAAAAATTGGTTTTAACCAAAAAGTCACAACATCAAACGTTGGCCACACACAGCATTGTGAAATTAGGACTCTCAACGAAATAAGTACAAAAAATTATCCTCAGTGGCGCATGATTTAGCGAGTATATTGCCAATAAATTCTAAATATCATCTAACTTAATGATTTTTAATGAATTAATTGCACTATATTACTGACCTCAACGCTCAGAACTACACTCAATTCTTGCACCAAGCCAGCTCGAACTTGTTTAGTACATAAAATTGCAAATATGTACTTGACCTTTTTAGTCTATTTCAGTATATTAGAATTTAATGAATTACTGCTATTGCAGAAACTGAATTGGCCAAACATCGAATGTTAACCTGTTCAGAGGATTCATTTTAACTCCTCCATCCTCCTTTGGTGGTATTTTTTTTAACGCGACAATCCCTTGTCGCGTTTTTTTTTACTTAAATTTAAGTAATTGAAAAGTACTGGTTTTGTGAACAATAGCGGAGGTTATAAGCCTAAATATCGTCAGTTATTGACGATTTATAACAAATAACGCATTTGTCTGAAACTAACGATAGCCATACCGCGAGTATTCGGTATAATAGCGAAATTATTCGGTGGATAATGCTTGTAAGCACACGCTATATTAGGTATTATTTTGCCTCATTTTTTCTAGTAACAATGCTAGAGAGAAGTTTAGAACATTTAAATACTGTTCAAAAACAGTACGGATTAGATAAATGAAAACATTTTCAGCAAAAGCAGAAACGGTTAGACGTGATTGGTATATTGTCGATGCCGCCGAGAAAACGCTTGGTCGTTTAGCAACACAAATTGCATTACGATTACGTGGCAAACATAAGCCAGAATACACACCACATGTTGATACCGGTGATTATATTGTTGTTATCAACTCGGATAAAATTCGGGTTACTGGTAATAAATTAAAAGATAAAATTTACTATCATCACACCGGTTATCCTGGTGGGATTAAAGACATCAGTTTTGAAAAATTGCGTGCGAAAAAATCAGAGTTGATTATTCAAAAAGCAGTTAAAGGTATGTTGCCTAAAAATCCATTGGGTCGAGCAATGTTCCGTAAACTACGTGTTTATCGTGGTGCAGAACATGATCATGCAGCGCAACAACCAAAAACATTAGATATAGGTTAATTGAAAATGGCAGATACACAATATTACAGTACTGGACGTCGCAAAAGCTCATCTGCACGTGTTTATTTAAAAAGTGGTGGTACAGGACAAATTACAGTTAATAAACGTCCTCTAGATGAATACTTTGGTCGAGAAACTGCACGTATGATCGTTCGTCAACCTTTAGTTTTGGTTGATCTGCTTGAAAAATTCGACCTTAATGTTTTTGTAAAAGGCGGCGGTAACACTGGTCAGTCTGGTGCCATTCGTCACGGTATTACCCGTGCATTAATGGTATTCGACGAAACACTTCGTCCAGCATTACGTCAAGCCGGTTACGTAACACGAGATTCAAGAGAAGTTGAGCGTAAGAAAGTTGGTTTACACAAAGCGCGTAAACGTCCTCAGTTCTCAAAACGATAATTCATCATCGTTTTCTTCAAAAAAGCCTGACTCTAGTCAGGCTTTTTTGTTTAAGCTAAATGATTTTTTCCTTCTTAACCAAATCATATTGGCAAAAAACGTAGCTCGGAAATCCATGAGTCTAAATTCAGTTGGTAATGACGCAGATAAACCGAGCAATGGACACCGGCCTAAAAGCACGCCGGTGTGACGTGGGATACTTTAATTCATCCTATTTAGCCACTGCGTCATAGCATCGACGACCTTGGGCCGAGGTCCATGAGTTTAAAATTCAGTTGGTAATTTCAGAGTTAATGATGCGTGCTTAAACCGCTTGTATATCAGCTTAATATATCGGATATGGTGGTTTCAAAAATAGATTAAAAATTACCGTCACCCCGGTAACGCTTTTGGGCCGGGGTCCACTTGCTCGGAACCATAAATATCAACAATAGTTGGATTTTTTACCGGACTTCTAATCATTTTTTCAACTGATCCCTAATCTTAACATCAACGGACTCCTAATCTTACTTCGTAAGATTAGTTACCCCATATAAACTTCCTAATTTCTTTACTATTTCGTAATAGCGTCAAACTCGTTATAAAGTCGCCAGTTGCACGGTCAAAACTATTTTGGCTGCTATAGATATCCCAATCCGCATCATTCCTCAAGGTATTTCTAAACTCCTGGCTTGCCAGTTTGGATTGATGTTGAACCCGCATTTTACAAACTGAATTCTTACAATTGATATCAAATAAATCACTTTCATTTAAATTATTACTGGCAATAAATGTTTGAAGTTGATCTTCTATATCACGCTCCCACTGAGAATCACCTTGCTCAGTAGCATATAGGTTTTGTACATACGTTTTTTCTTGAAGTGATTTTCTGGCATAGTAATTATCAACAATCTCATCACATTTACGAATTAAATCATCTCCTTTGGAATTGAAATCTGCCATAGTAAATTCATTTTTAGTGGTATCCACCGTATTCGACTTAATTCTATAATCAATTTTGTCATTTAATAATTTTAAGGTTGATAATATTTCATTCAAAGCCTCATCTTTTTCAGCTATTCTCGATTTTAATAATTGATTCTTTTTATAAATAGCATTCAGTTGTGAATGTAGCTGTTTCGAAATTGAAGCTTGGTGCTCCGTATTCTCATACTGTTCAAAATTGACTTCACTGTCCCCAGTTGTTACTGGTTCATTCGCATAAGCATTAACGTTAAACAGCAGCAAAGACAAACATACAATGTTAAAGCTAACTCTATTATTGATTACCATATCTATTCTCTTTTATTCGAGATAAATAAAATATCCCCGTTGATTGCTGAGTATTTTCATCATAAGTTTCATCATACTGACTTACATTTTGCTGAAAGCTCGTAAAAAAGGGAATTTCAAATAACTTCTTAGCCTCTGACGAGTTGTGTTGTATTTTAACCTGACAAATAGTGGTTCGACAGTTCAACGAGACCAGTTGAGAATTATTCAATTGACTGTCGGATAATACATTCTGAATTTTAGACTCCACTTCACTAGTCCACACATCATCGGTTTCTTCTTCTTGTAATAATTGCTCGCGAGTTTGCCGTTGTTGATGCCGAACTTCAGATGCTGCCTCGGTAGTGACTTTCATACACTGCTTTACCACATCGCGAGAGATGGTATTAAAATTTAAATTATAGCTCGATGCTTGAAAGTCCGTTATTGCAGTAGCCGGGGTTAATAATTGACTGTCAATTTTATCAACAATGGAATTTAGCGCATTGATAATACCTTGTTGTTTTTGGCTTGCAGCATCGAGTTGTTTTTGAAACAGGGTGTTTTGAATTGCTAAAATGGCTATTTTACTTTTTATAAAGGTAATCTGGTCTTGTTTCGCGGTGTTGGCAGACTCATCGGAGTTCGGTAATAAGCCAAAAATAATGTCATTATTAGGATTATTAAATGCTTGGTTTAAGCTGTCATCAACGCGATTAGTACTCAATAATGAGGCGTTATTAGCATTAAAAAATAAAGGCACTAAATGAAAGGTTATTGAAATGCCAAGTAAGAGCAGAAGTAATTTGTTTGGTTTCATCCATTGATAGTACCGAATATAGACAATGTAGAATGTGCATTGACATCATAATTAACAATTCAGCGTATCAATGAGAAATTTGTGATACTTGCATCACACCTATTAATATCAGAATTTAAGATGTAAATTTTATTTCTAAATTTAACGCACCTGAATTTATATAATAATGTTTGATAATTTTGCTGCTAAGGAGGGTGTAGTGTTTAGCTAATGTAAAGCGTTGTATTTATGCCACATTAAATCAAACAATAGTAAAAGTAAAAATTCTCAGTGTTGTTTATGGGCATATCTGGATATTTATTATTCTAGAATTCACTTTAACTAAAGCGTGCTATCTACTTGATATTGATAATCTATATAAGATTTTCATTATATAGATTGTTGCTAAAAAGAGACAGAAGTGAAATATGTTGTTTTTTTTACAAAAACTTGTTGCATCGATACCTATTGTTCGCTATAAATACACTCAACAAATAAAACTTATAATTCTCATACGAGGAGAACGACACAAATGAACAATAAAATTATAGCTATGGCAATCGCTGCCGGATTAGCATTTCCAGTTGCAGTAATGGCGGCTCCTTCAGTGGGTGGGCACATGCAAATAGAATTAAACTCCCCTGATGTTAAAGATGAAGTTAAAACTGCAGCTGATGAATTAAACTTAGCTGATAACGCTCGTGGCCGGTTATGGATTAAAGGTAATGAAGACCTAGGTGGCGGCATGAAAGCTATCTATAAAGCAGAATGGAGAATTAATACCGATGCTGGTGGCCAAGCTGCTGGTAATCGTGAAAGTTATGTAGGCTTAAAAGGCAACTTTGGTACTGTTTATGCTGGTAACGGCGCTAGCCCATACAAATCAAATGCGGGTACAGATTATAACCCTTACACAGCGACAGTATTACAAGCTCGGGGTAATGGTGGTGCGCTAACTGGTGAAGGTTCCATGACTTCAGCTTATGGTATGAATGGTTTCTTAGCGAACTCAATTACCTATAAAAAGAAATTTGGTGCAGTTGCTGTTCACGTGCAATATCATTTAGCAGAAGCTACTTCTGCAACTGCAGATAGCACTTTTGGTGGTGCTATTCGTTATAAAGCGGGTGCTGGTATTGAAGTTATTCTTGCGACTATTCAACAAAAAACGGATAAAACTGTTAATGCTGAAGTAGGTGGCACGCGAACTAAATTGGGTCTTTCTTGGAAAAGTGGTCCTCATAAAGTACTTGTTCGACTTGAAACTCAAGCAAGTGATCTTGCTGACAGTGATGCGACCGCTGCTTTCCTTGGTTATCACATGACAATGGGTAAAAATGTCATGACTCTTCAATACGGTACTATTGATGGTCAAGCTGCTGCTGATGACAAAACCTATACAATGTTAGCGGTTAAACATAACCTAAGTAAAAAGACTGCTGCATGGGTTGGTTATCGTATGACAGACTTCAAAACTACTGCTACTACTTTAACAGTTAATAACTCAGATAACTCTGTAATCTCTGCTGGTTTACGTATTAAGTTCTAATAATAACTATAAATAGTAAAACTTTGAATGGGGCCTCTGGCCCCATTTTTTATGCCCAAGTAATAATTGACTATTTCAACTCGTGTTCTTCTATGTCATCATTAAGTCAAACAACATCATGGATGCAATTTAATGAAATTTATATTTTTAAATCCCACTCTTTTTAATTTCAAAGCCGTCAGTTATATCGTGCTGGCATTAACATTAACGGCTTGTGCCCAAACCAGTAGCTTTACCCAAAACTACCAAGGCCCACGCCTAGCGAAGAGTGATGTTGTTGAATTAATAATTCCGTATGAGCTTGAAATT
>VAOX01054413.1_pt1 | contig 10395 bp, 14 predicted proteins | sample 3393891 | NCBI WGS metagenome assembly VAOX01 (sample SAMN08290429, study PRJNA428436) | hydrothermal vent metagenome | isolation source: Deep-sea hydrothermal vent chimney | place: Indian Ocean: Southwest Indian Ridge | depth 2822 m m | reverse complement strand
GACGCACCGCGTCGCGCCTAAACTCGTCACTGAAATTAACTTTGCTCATATCGTCCTCCTTGCCTCAAATCTAGGGAAGAAGGTGTCTGCGAATCTAGGGGCTATTCACCAGACGCCCCCCCGTCACGCCATTGTCGGAAATGATGTGGTACAGTAAGATCCCTTGCTTTTTCGGAGCCGTAATGATCACTATCCGTCAAGAGGATATGATTGGTAGTGTCGCCGACGCCCTGCAAATAATCTCCTACACACACCCTGGCGACCACCTCCGGGCGCTGGGTGATGCTTGGCAACGAGAACAATCCCCGGCTGCGCGTGATGCCATCACCCAAATACTGGCAAATTCGCGCATGTGCTTCGAGGGGAAACGGCCCATCTGCCAGGATACCGGCATTGTAGTGGCGTTCCTTAAGATTGGGATGAATGTACGATGGGACGCGCAACTCAGTGTCGAAGACATGATTAACGCCGGTGTGCGCCGCGCTTACACCCACCCCGACAATCCGTTGCGCGCATCCATCGTCGCCGACCCGGCGGGCATGCGATGTAATACCCAGGACAACACTCCGGCGGTTGTCCACCTGACGCTGGTTCCTGGCGATACGCTGGAAGTTATCTTAGCGGCAAAAGGCGGCGGATCAGAAAATAAAGCCCGGCTGGCCATGCTCAACCCTACTGACAACCTCGTCGATTGGGTGCTCGACACAATACCGTCGCTGGGAGCCGGCTGGTGCCCGCCTGGCATCATCGGACTTGGCATCGGCGGCACAGCGGAAAAAGCGATGCTGCTCGCCAAGGAATCACTGCTGGCACCGGTGAACATACAAGCGCTGCAAGCGCGCGGCCCCACCACTCGTCTGGAAGAATTGCGGCTAGAAATCTACGACAAAGTGAACGCGCTAGGAATCGGCGCCCAAGGATTAGGTGGGCTCACCACCGTACTCGACGTCAAAATCCTTGACTATCCGACCCACGCCGCGTCTTTGCCGGTCGCACTCATCCCCAACTGTGCCGCCACCCGCCATATTCACTTCACCCTCAACGGCAGCGGCCCGGCCACACTGCCGGCGCCTAAGCTAGAAGACTGGCCACCGGTCACCTGGTCGGGTAATCTCACCGCGCGCCACGTGAATCTCGACACTCTTCAGCGTGATGACGTTGCCGCCTGGCGGTCTGGCGAAACACTGTTGTTGTCCGGTACGCTGCTTACCGGCCGTGACGCCGCCCACCGCCGTATCGCCGATCTCATTGCTAACGATGAGCCCCTCCCCGCTGGCGTGGACTTTACCAATCGCCTTATTTATTATGTCGGCCCTGTCAGCCCGGTACGTAGCGAGGTTGTCGGCCCTGCTGGCCCCACGACGGCTACCCGAATGGATAAATTCACCGATCTCATGCTGAGAAAAACTGGATTGATTGGTATGATCGGCAAGGCTGAACGCGGCCCCGAGGCGATCGCATCGATCAAGCGCCATCGCGCGGCGTACCTTGTCGCCGTTGGCGGTGCTGCCTATCTTGTAGCTAAAGCCATCAAATCGGCCAAGGTAATCGCGTTCGAAGAATTGGGCATGGAAGCGATTTACGCATTCCAAGTGGAAGACATGCCCGTCACCGTAGCGGTAGACGTGCATGGCAACTCGATCCATACCATGGGGCCACTGGCGTGGCAGCAACGCACCGGCACTATTCCCGTGGTCACGCAACCGTAACGGAATCGTGATGGAATCGTTTACCAGGCCAATGTCTCCTGTTGTCCGGGCCACGCTGAAGCGAGCAGATCAACACATCTATTATCAAATTTATCGGCCACAAACCGTCACTCCGCGACGCCTGCTGCTGCTCCACGGCGGCGGTGTCGGCGGCGAACTCACCTGGGGAGCCATCATCCCGCGACTGCGTCACTGGTCGGAAATTCTCGTGCCAGATCTGCGCGGCGCCGGCAACACCCATCACCCCAGCGGCGAGGAACGCCGCTTCGGCGTGGAAGAGGTAACCGCCGACATGACTGCCTTGTTGCAACAAGTGGGCTGGAAGCATTTCGACCTCGCCGGCTACTCTTTCGGCGGACTCATCGCCATGCTACTCAAAGCGCAGCACGGAAAGACCATAAACAAAAGCTATTTGATCGAAGCTTCCTTGCTAGGACGAATAACACAAGAGGAAACCATCACCAATCGTGATCGAATGCTGTGCGCAGCAAAAAAACTGCGGACTCACTGGCAAGTCAAAGAAGGCCTGGATATTTTTCTTGATGTGATTTCCCCTAAGCGCCATCGTGGCTCGAAAAACGATGTAATTGCTCGCGAACGACTGTCTCGACGTCCAGTCGGCCTCGCCTGCACAGTGGAGTGTGTATCCCAAGCCAGTCGGCTAATTAACCGCCATGCGCTGATCGTCGCCCAGGCCAATGTCAGCAACTTCATCGGCGAACATTCGCCCCCTCAACTACACGATCTATGCCGTCACCTTGCCGCCCAACGCAACGATTGGCGTTGCCACTTCATTCAGGGCACCGACCACGCCTTACCGTTTAAGAAGCCCTACGTTATCGCCCAATTAATGAATGAGGAGTTAACTGCTCACTTAACCGGCGACGATCAATCAGCTGATGAACCTGAGACGATCCAAGGTTCGCATGAAACCTTGCCAGATCGGTAGACGCCGCGCCAAACTAGTACCGATACCACTGGCGATAGCGTTTCGCGAACGACCAGATTAATGACGTCAGCCGACATGGGCCGCCAGACGTGCGCATCCCCAGATCATCGCTATTTGGACGCAGAGGGCCTCTTTACGCACGGCCTGTCTTGACGAGAAATCTACTTTACATCATTTAATCATAGAGATGATATACCCAATCAAGACAACGCCAATATCAAAAAAATTTCGATATGATCGATAATCTCCGTCAACTGCATTGACAACCGCTCGCCGACAACCGTAAAATTTCCCCCTAAATGCAAATAACTATCATTTATTAAATGTAGAGGCATCAATCAATGAGCGCGCAGATTAACCCAACACCATCAATGAATCACTGGAAAGTGTTTCTTTCCGTCATGGGACCAGGACTGGTGGTTATGCTAGCAGATACTGACGTCGGCAGTGTCATCACGGCCGCCCAGAGCGGCGCTCAATGGGGATACAAACTGCTACTGCTGCAAATCATTCTAATCCCCATCCTTTACATTGTGCAGGAATTAACCGTGCGGTTAGGGATATTCACGGGCAAAGGCCATGGGGAACTAATTCGTGAGACTTTCGGCGCCGGTTGGGCCTGGTTATCAGTGGCTGGGCTGGGTGTTGCGACGGTAGGCGCGTTACTAACCGAATTTTCCGGCGTTGCTGGTATTTCCGAGTTGTTTGGTCTACCAAGAGCTGTGGGCGTCGCCATTGCCGCTTCATTTCTGTGGCTAGTGGTGATCACGGGATCCTACCGACGAGTAGAACGAATCGCCATTTTTCTGGGATTATTCGAATTAGTCTTTTTTGCCGTAGCCATCGTCGCGCGCCCTGATTTGCACGCACTCGTCAACGGACTCATGCATGCCCCAATTAACAATCCACACTATATGTTCCTGGTTGCCGCCAACATCGGCGCAGTCATCATGCCTTGGATGATCTTCTATCAACAATCTGCTGTCGCCGATAAACGCCTGCGCCCAGAGCACTACCGTCATGCTCGCTGGGATACCGCCATCGGCGCCCTCGTTACCCAAGCGATCATGGCCGCCGTTTTGATAGCGACGGCCGCCACCTTGGGTAGAGCCAACCCCGACACCAGCCTGGATACCGTAGGTCAGATCGCCCGTGCGTTGACTCCCTTTCTCGGGGAGACGTGGGGATCCATCGTATTCAGCGCAGGCATTCTCGGCGCGGGGATGGTTGCCGCTATCGTTGTTTCTCTAGCTGCCGCCTGGGGATTCGGCGAAGTTACTGGTTACCGGCATTCGCTGGAATACCATCCGCGTGAAGCCCCCTGGTTTTACACTATATATACGGTTGGGCTATTTTCTGGTGCCGTCGCAGTCGTTTTTATCCCAAATTTGGTAACTCTAAGTCTTGCAGTCGAAGTCATGAATGCCCTGCTCCTGCCGCTAGTACTTGGTTTTCTAGTCGTGTTAGCTATCAAAGCATTGCCAAAAAACCACCGCTTACGCGGCGGCTATATGTGGCTGGTCATCGGCGTCTGTCTCATCACGTCGGCACTGGGCGTCTATGGCGGACTGGCATCACTTCCTGGACTTTGACCTGAGATACCTTTACTAAGAATCGGTACACCGTGTTGACATATGGCAGAATTCAGCTTGTGTGGGCACGGCACCACTCTTGGTTACGCGCCACGCTATCAAAAATGCGCCACTAAAATTTGGCAGAAATAACAAAAAGGGGGAAACTCAGCATGGCCTCTTGTGGCTTTTTCCAAGAAATTATGGCCAGAATCGTCCCCACGGCTAACAAAACTCGGCACATTGAACACCATCCTCGCGAATAAAGGAACGAGTACCGGCGGCAAAATGCAGGAAATGCGAGCCTGCAAAGGGTTTTGTGTAAACAGCCTATCGGTCAGAATGCTGGCATCAGGTCTTCGGGTATGATCGCAAACATTGATTCAGTGTCGATTTCCAGTTACGAATCTGGCATAGTCCGCTTTTTTGAGATATTTTGTAACGCCAGATAGAGCGGCTTGAGCAGTGATGCATCATTGGGGATGCGACATGTTCACCGATCCGATGGCGTTGGTCATGTAGATCGCCTTGAGCATCAGAAAAACAGTGGCGTGGTACGCCCCCAGTTGTGCCGCCAGGACTTGCCGATGGCCAGACAGAGCCTTATTGATGCCCCATCCATCCTGGCGCACCTTGATGCGGATGGCATCGAGATAAGCGATGGGGTAGTAGATCTCGTCGAAGGGCGATAATCTTGTCATCGAAACCTGTGAAGCGGCTCTGACCCTTGGGGAGAATCACAGGCTCGAAGCTGGCATCCCGATCACAGGGAACAGCAATGTCGATATTGCCGAACTCGCTCTTGATGTGTTTTGGGTAGCTTCCGTTTCGTGAATTGCTGGTCTTTTTGCCAGCAGGAGCGTTCTTTTCGTAGCCAAGATGTTCAGTCATCTCGGTGGTCATGGCATACTCTAGCAGTTGCTTCAGAAGCCCAGTTTCACCGATGAGATCTTCATGATTCTTGTAGTTTCTTCATCAGGGCATCAAGCAGATTGTCAGCTATAGCCATCGGCCCCTCCAGTCTTGTGGTTGTAAAACCAACGTTGGTCTTTTAAACAACCGATCTTACAGGCCCCATGAGATCTGTATCTAGCGCCGGATAAAAACAATGACATGCGGCGGAGGCGTATCCGGCACTGTTTGGTTGCTATATTGATGCGCGTGAGATGCAGAGAATCAGAGATCTGACGAATAAATCATGGGCATTGGGCTCGGTTCAAAGAGGAAATTGAAACATTGACGGCAAGGCAAACCGAAAGCGATGGGTGGAGATAGGACATCGAAGACATATCACAAGAGTGCAAGAGTCAATCGAGTCTGACCACACCGATCTAGATACGCAAATCAAATTTTCCTAAAAGCTCTTTTCGGCCGACTTCGGTGATACGAAGCGCGCGGCTTTTGCGTATACGCACGATCCAACCCAATTCAAACATTCGTTCCATGGCCGCGGATCCCAGCGCACCGCCCAGATGATATCGCCGTTCGCTCCAGTCTAGGCAGCGGCGCGCAAAGGCCCGGCGCCGTCTCTTCAGGGCATAAAGGTCAACACCCATTTCCTGGAACATGCCTTCCCCTGCTGCAGTCAGCGTGAAATCTCGCCCCGGATTCTCCTCCAGCAGGCAATGATCCACGAGCGTTTGGGTGAACGCGACGCCCATTTTGCCCGCCAGATGGTCGTAGCAGGATCTGGCGTGATGCAGTTGCTTTAGCTCCTCACGTTCGGGCAATGCCCGCAATCGTACTGGGGCGGCAAAGACCATCATGGATTCGATGACTTGCCCCACTTCCGCATTGGTCAAGCGGTAATAGCGGTGACGGCCACAGATTTCTACCACCAGCAGACCGCCTTCCACCAGCTTGGATAAGTGGGCGCTAGCCGCTTGTGGGGAAATGCGCGCCTGAAAAGCGAGTTCGCCAGCGGGCAATAACCGACCATCCATGAGCGCCATTAGCATGGCAGCTCGCGCTGGGGCACCGATCAGCGCGCCTACGGGTGCTATATCCAAATTTGCGTCCATATTTCCATGATACATGAAACAACTGCTCAGCCTAACAATGTAACCTCTGCCCGGAGAGATAGGAGTTGTGCCAAATGAGGACAGCAATGGCGATACCAGAAACACACCGTTATACCGCACTCGAAACGCCCGTGGGCCGCTTGTATGTGGGCTATACAGGCGAAACGCTGCGGTTGATCTCCGCGAGCGAGGAAGAAGCTTTCCTCGCGCTGATGAGGAAAGTGTATGGAATGCCACCGGTGCGCAACGACGGCCCCCGGCCTCGGATGCTCCAGCAGATTCTAGCGACTATTTTAGGCCAATATCCTTATCCAGGTCTCCTTGACCTCTCCCGCCTTACGCCCTTTCAGCAGGAAGTCCTGGCACGGACCAAGCAGATCCCGCGCGGCGAGGCACGCAGCTATGCCTGGCTCGCTCAGGAGCTTGGCCGTCCGCGGGCTTGGCGCGCAGTGGGCACAGCATTGGCGCGCAATCCATTGCCTTTTATTATTCCTTGTCACCGAGTGATCCACGCGGATGGTCGTATCGGCGCCTACTCCGGTGGCGGCGAGAGAACCAAGGCGCGACTGCTGGCCTTTGAGGGCGTGGATCTGTCGCAGCTGCGCGAGATGTCGCGCTTTCACCGGGATAACCCCCTCGCCCCGCTCCGGACACCAGTTTCATGAATCCGCAAGTTATCCGTATGGAGATCGACCTTAACGCGCCCTACAGCTTCGATAAGGCGCTGGCCTATCTCCATGGCTCGCCATCGGCGGTGCTGGAACAAATCGACACCAATAATAATTATCGTCGCGCGGTGACTGTAGCGGGGAGAGACGTGTTGCTCGTCCTGCGGTCGACAGGTACGGCTGGGCGCCCTCGTCTTGTCCTGGAAGTTCATGGCGACATCGTTAGCCCCGCCATGACGATACAGGCGGTCCAACTCGTTCGACGGATATTTTCGCTGGATGCGAATCCTCAGGCCTTCGAAGCCATAGGCGCGTGCGATCCGGTGTTGAGTGCGCTGATTCAGCGATTCCGCGGCCTCCGTCCAGTCCTGATCGCTGACCCCTACGAATCTCTGCTGTGGGCGGTCATTGGCCAGCAGGTGAACGTCTCCTTCGCCCGCAAATTGAAGCTAACATTGGTTGAAATCTGTGGGCGGCGCCTGCGGATTAATGGACACAATTACCTGCTCTTGCCCCGCCCGGTGGACGTGGCGGCCCTGGATGAGCTGATGCTGCGCGCCCACCAGTTTAGTCGGCGCAAGGCCGCCTATCTCGTTGGGCTGTCACGGGCCGTGGTGGACGGCCGTCTGAATCTCGGTGCACTGCAGAATTTACCATATGAGGAAGCCGTAGCCACCCTGACCCGCTTCAACGGCATCGGCCGTTGGACAGCAGAGTATGTGTTGATGCGAGGGCTTGGTGCCCAGGATGTTATTCCGGCAGGTGACCTTGGCTTGCGTCGCGTAATCGGACAGGCCTATGGGCTAGGGCAAACGGCGACCGAGACACAGATCAGGCTGGTCGCCGAACAATGCGCCGGGTGGCGTAGTTGGGTGGCGTTCTATTGGTGGTTTGCCCTGCAGCAAGCGGCCATACTCAAACGGCAGCCCGTTCCACAAAGAGGAGATGCAGACAATGCTGGATAAATCCAAGGCGTATTGGCTTGTCGGCTTTGCCATCCTGTGGTTAATGGTCGGGTCTAATCTGCCTTCTCCCCTATACGCTGTGTACATGCATCTCTGGCACTTCAGCCCGACGATGCTGACGTTGATTTTCGCTAGCTATGCACTGGCGCTAATCCCGACACTGCTTCTGCTCGGTCACCTCTCGGACCAGGTCGGTCGTCGTCCTATCCTACTGGGTGGCCTGATGATGGCCGCCGCGGCATCGGCCGTCTTCGCACTCGCTCAAGGGGTCACCTGGCTCTTTATCGCCCGGATGACGCAAGGAATAGCCGTGGGCATGATGAGCGGTGCGGCGACGGCGGCACTGGTCGAGCTGCATCCCCAAGGAGACCACCGTCATGCCGCGCTGGTGGCATCCATCGCCACAGCAGGTGGCACTGCTCTCGGACCGGCGTTCTCTGGTCTGCTGGCCCAGTACGGACCCGCGCCATTGGCGTTTTCCTATTGGATCCAAGCCGCCTTTTCGCTGGTCGTTTTGTTGGGCGTCTGGGTGATGCCGGAAACCGTTGCGAAAACCTCGGCAACCATGTCTTGGCGTCCTTCTCTCGGAGTGCCGAAATCTATCCGCAAACCCTTTGTGATCGCTGCCATGACGGCCTTCGTGGCCTGGGCGGTTGCCGCTCTTTATATGGCGCTGGTGCCGGCTTACGTGATGAAGCTGTTGCACATTTCCAATCTTGCTGTTGCCGGAAGCGTGGTCTTTGCAATGCTGGGTGTTTCCTCAGTCGCTCAAAGCGTGCTCAGACGCGTTCCTCCGCGCCTGGGAATGGTAGTCGGCCTAGCACTGCTGGTTGTGGGGCTGGAGGGAGTGGTGCTGGCCGTCCCTATGCAGTCCCTGGAACTGATTGCGCTGGGAACGCTCGTCACCGGCGTGGGCCAGGGGCTCGCTTTCGGGGGAAGCATGGCCTTGATCAACCAAATAGCACCGCCAGAACAGCGCGGCCGGGTCGTCTCTAGCTTTTATGTCGTTATTTATCTAGGTGTCGGTTTACCTGTCATCGGGACTGGTCTCGCGGCAACGCAAATAGGACTGTACCGAGCGGTCTCCGGTTTCGCACTGGTGATCGCCCTGGTAGGCGCTGCAATCGCTTATGTGGTAGCCCGCAGTGGCAGCTTGCTTTCCAAGCAAGTGTGTTGATTTGCGGTTTCTTGGGTATCGTTTCTTTCAAATCGGATAGGAGAGCACAAAAATGAATGAGCCAAAAGTGATCATGCTGGAAGGAAAATATGACGACCGTATTTATAGTGAGCGCGTAAACCGGAGCCCAAGCATGGCTTGGCAATAACGAAGAGGAACAACTCCAAGCACAACGCCGCATTTCGGAAGCCACCGTTGCCGTCGCGGGCTGCGGCGGCATCGGTGGCGCTGTTGCCATGCGGCTAGCAAGGCTGGGAGTCCGACACATCAAAGTCGCCGACCCCGACACATTTGACTGGACTAACGTCAACCGCCAATTTGGCTCATCCCGGGCAACAATCGGGAAAAACAAAGCTGAGGTGGTCGGCAAGTTGGTGCATGAATTGGCTGGCGACGTGACCGTGGAAATTTTCCCAGAAGGGATTACGGATAGGTCTGCAGAACGTTTTATCGATGGTTGCGATCTCGTTTTAGATCAAATGGACTTTTATCTTATCCGAGATCGTTACGCGCTCCATCGAGCTTTTCGTGCCGCCTCACAGCCGAAATTTATCCTCTCTGCATGGTGTATCGGTTGGGGCACCTCTATGCTGAAATATACCCGTGACGGCATGACCATCGAAGAGTATTTCGGCATACCCGAGGACACCGAGATGACACCCGAGACAATCAAGATCCTGTTGACCAAGTTCATGCCGGAACAGCCTTGCTTTCCAAGCATGGATGTTATCTATGACTGGCTTATCACCAAAGGTACGGTTCCGCTGTTTGCAGGCACACCGCCTGTGGCGGAGGCCGTGGTGATTCAAAGGGCAGCGCTGATCTTGGCGAATCTTGAAAAGGAACCTTATGCTGTCGTGCTCCCTCCCGCGCCTTCCTATTACGTCTATGACGCGTCTATCCTCGAAGGTCATTTGGTGAAACCTTTGCCAAAATCATAAGGCTATCGTGTGGATCGGCATCAACTTTGGAGGCTATGCCATGGGATCGGAAAGGCCAGAAGCACTTGGGGCCACGCAAGACGATATTTTATCGGTGAACATTGCGCGTTCTCAATATGAAGTGGATGAAGGAATGGAGTTTTGCGGCAGGAAGTACCTCGCTTCCTACAAAAGCCGCTGGATTGTCCCCCCAGACATTCTTTTCGTCGCGAAGGCCAAGGGAAAGGTCGTTGGCACAGGTGGCTTGGAACTGGGGTCGAAACACCGCCGTATTGGGGCGGAGAAGTACTATCGGGCACCTCTAAAAATCTCATTTCTAGTTCAAAGCTGATAAAATCACATCAACGTGATGGACAGGGGGTTATAAGGATGATGAGCCAGCTTGGATTTTTTG
>VAOX01057655.1_pt1 | contig 10409 bp, 10 predicted proteins | sample 3393891 | NCBI WGS metagenome assembly VAOX01 (sample SAMN08290429, study PRJNA428436) | hydrothermal vent metagenome | isolation source: Deep-sea hydrothermal vent chimney | place: Indian Ocean: Southwest Indian Ridge | depth 2822 m m | reverse complement strand
GAGCAAAATGGTGGCGGCTTTAAAATTGATGCGGGTGGTAATGTTAAACTGTATGGCAACAACATCAAACTCGGTGGACAGGGCCAAGTCAATTTAATTGGCAATGTTAGTTACACCATTGGCGGTGGCACCATACCTGCTGCAATAACTACTACCCCTCCACTCACGCCTCAAACCATACACGAAATTGAAGATGAAACATTTTTTGAATCCAAATTTGTTATTCAAGATATTCCGGGGGAAGACGGTTTGCCTTTAATTGAAACACCGTGGAAGTTAATGTTAGCAGGCAAAGTGATTGAGCAAGGTGAAACCAATGACGATGGCGAAGTGATTTTTACTAAAAAATTAAACCCAAGTCGACTTTATACTTTGGAATATCCAGGCAACTCAATTGATATTAAACCCATTAGCAAAGATGACCTTGAACCTGACGACAGTAATAGAGGGCTTCAAACTCGACTTCAAATGTTGGGGTTTAATGTTGGTTCGCTTGATGGCGACCTTGGTGAGCGAAGCAAGGCGGCTTTTGCTGAGTTTCAAATACAGCATAATTTAAAAACCGATGGTTCGGAAGATCAAAAAACCAATGCAAAAATTAATTCCTTATTGGGTTTATAATTTATTATTAAAGAGAATACACCATGATTGACTATAATCACAATTGTAAGCTACAAGCTGTTGAAGACAGTACCAGTAAAATAGCGCACTCGGTATTTGCGACACAAATAAATTCGGGAACAACGATTACACAACCACAGAAAAAAAATCTGGCTAAATTTTATGTCAATGGTGACAAATGTAATATTTTATTGGTACTCTCAAAAATACCGAGTAAAAAACATTACAACTTTATGCTTAAATTTGATAATAAAGATGAACTAAGTTGGTGTCGAGTAGCATCACGCGAATATAAAGAATTAATTAATAAAACATCTTTAAAATAACAACTCACAAAGAACAATGGGATGATGGTTTTAATTTAGATAAAGTGATGTAATTTGATTTGAGGTTATTGTTACGAAATATTTTGTAGTTTTATAATAAATTTAGGCTTCTGTGGAGGTGGACCCCGGCCCAAAACATAACCGGGGTGACGGTTTTAATGAGTTTTTATTCTTGGAGCTGCACTAACGAAGTAGACAGGCACAAAAAAGCCCCGATGTTTTAAACACCGAGGCTTTTTTATTTTATTTCGAAGTATTCTAAATGAATAATGAAATATCAGATTGACCAGCAAATTCGAAAAAGCTTGCTGCTCCGCCTAATTCAACACCTTCAATAAAGTTCTTTGAATCGAAGTCGAATAAATCAACTGTCATTTGACAGGCTATCATTCTAACTTCTGCTTCAATACAAAGTTCTCGAAGTTCTTCTAAGCTTGCAACGCCTTTTGATTTCATCTTTGATTTCATCATTGATGTCATCATGCTTTGCATACCAGGAATGGCAGTTCCGATTACTGGGAACCATTTATCCATACCTAAAGGCATTGGCATACCAGGATTACCTAGTGGGCTAACGCTCAATTTCATCTCTTTATTTACTAATTGTAAACCATAGAAGGTGAAAAAGATTTCTACGTCATAGCCTAATGCTGCGGCTGTTGAGGCAAGAATGAATGGAGGATATCCCCAATCAAGTGTGCCTTTTGTTGCAATTATTGCTAGTTTTTTCTCAGACATTGGTCGCTCCTCTTAAGAATCTGAATAGCTCCCTCATGTTTAGTGCTGGTACTATCATTGTGCTTGTTACTAATTTCTTACGCTTTTTTGATTAGGAAGTAGAATTTACCGCCTTCTTCTTTTGATTCCATCAATTCGTTACCAGTTTGCTTTGCAAAGGCTTCGAAGTCTTTTACAGAACCTGGGTCAGTAGCGATGATGTGTAATACTTGACCGCCTTCTAGTGACGCTAATGATTTCTTAGCACGTAAAATTGGTAGCGGACAGTTTAAACCTGAAGCATCAAGTTCTTGATCAAAGTTAGCCATTACAAATGTCTCCTTAACTCTATATTAATTTAAATTTAAAAATTTAGATCGAATACAACACAAAACTGTCATTTTATAATGATATAAATAAAAAAACTGTATTAGTATTAAACCTTACGCTTATATTTGCTATCGCAAACCATATGCTATTTAGTGCGGTATCGCAACCTCATTTAACACTATAAGTAAATAATAGCACATAATCAATATATTTTATCTTCAAAAATCTCTATTAAATAAACAAAATCAATAGGTTACTGCTAACCCACGCTGTTTCCATTATTTACCCAAGCAAGTATTCCGCCCCGTAAATTATAGACATTTTCATGACCCAAATTGTTTAAATAGCTGCATGCTTGGGCTGAACGAGCACCACTATGACAGTATAAAATAACAGTTTCGTGTTGTTTTATTGCCTCTTGGTGTAACGGTACTGTGTGAAGTGGCATATTCTCAGAACCCGGTATCTTTCCCCGAGCAACTTCTGCGGTATTACGCACATCAATCAGCTTAACCGTTGGCTCATCTTGATCCAACATTGTTTTTAATTCATTAATTTCTATTTCTTTAACTAATTGCATTTAAACACCTCTTGTTGGATTCAAAATCATGTAGATGACTCAAGTTTTGTTTGATTAATAAAGACTCTCATCTGATTGCCGTATCTGAATTCATCAGAAACTTAGTATATTAACAAATGGTAATATAGCATTTAAACACAGATTATCAAGTAGAATTCTTAATTATTTCCATATAATTTCTTGTGTGTTTACAGCCACTTAACAATAAACACAGTATTAGTAATATAAAGTAAAAAAATAGGACTGATGAAACCGCTGTATAAAAATCAAACAACAACTGTGCCTTTTTTTGTAAAATAATGGAATAAAGTAAGGAAATTAACATAAATCAAAATGAACTTGATCTAAGATTTGCTAGTCACAATAAAGTAACTAATACTTGCAACTCAAACTACTACCCACTATTTAGGATTTTTGAGCCAGATTGATGAAAATAAAACACCTGATTACCTGTGTACTGTTATATTTGAGTACTCTATTTAACCCGATCGTAGCCCAACAAATTAACTTACCGGATATCGGTGACAGTGGCGCGGCGCTTATCACCTTAGAGCAAGAGCAAAAAACTGGTGAAGCCGTGTTACGAAATATTCGGCGCGCGGGTGGCTTAATCGAAGATCCGGTTCTGGTTGATTACATTAATCGTTTGGGCCATCAACTGGTTGCAGCGAGTAATGATACCAAATACGGTTTTCATTTTTTTATAATCAATGATCCCTCGATTAACGCATTTGCGCTACCCGGTGGTTATATCGGTGTACATTACGGCTTATTCTTGGCTATGCGTAGTGAAAGCGAACTTGCCGCTGTTCTTGCTCATGAAATTGCACATGTCACCCAACGACACCATGTACGGTCATATGAAGCGAGTAAATATTCGAATACGCAAATTTTAGCTGCTATCATTGCGGCTATTATTTTAGGAGGTAATAACCCAGAAATTGGTGAAGCTGCTATTGCAACGGCTATTGCGGGCTCCTCACAAACTCAGATTAATTTTACGCGTTCCAATGAACTCGAATCAGACCGCATCGGAATTAGTTTATTGGCCGATGCCGGTTTTAACCCGAATAGCATGGCCGAGACTTTTCAGGTACTGGCCGATTCTGCCCGCTTATTCGGGCCTCAAGCGCCTGAATTTCTATTAACACATCCCGTTAGTTCCACACGCCTAGCCGATGCTAGAAATCGTGCTAATGCATTACCTCAGCACAATACTTTATCGCCACTCCAATACCACTTAGCACGGACAAAATTACGGGTTTCAACCAGTACCAACATAAATGATACATTGAAAGCCTTCGAACAAAATTTAAAAACTGGTAGCTATTTGAACCGAAAAGCTGAGATGTATGGTTACGCACTAGTACTTATTGAAAAAGAGAATTATAAAAAAGCGGCTAAATTAGTAATGCTGTTAAATAAGTCCAATCCAAATAGTATTGCATTCAAACTTTTGCAATCCAAACTTGAGTTTCGATCCGGTAAAACAAAATCGGCACTAACATTATTGGAAAATGCGTTGTTGTTATACCCATCAAATCCGATACTCACGGAGAATTACGTTGAATTATTATTGCAAGCCAATAAACCAAAACAGGCTCGCAGTATATTACAAACATTTCTACGCCAACCTGCTCCGAACCCTCGGTTCTATAAATTATTATCAAATGCAGAAAATAAATTGAACAATACCGTAGGAGCACATGAAGCATTAGCACACTTTTATTATGATATGGGCTTAACCCACAGTGCTATTGAGCAAATTAATATTGCTTTAAAAGATTCTAAAATTGATTTTTATACCAGCTCCCGTCTCGAGTCACGTCTGAAAGAGTTAGAACAAGAACAAATAGAGCTTGAAAAGATAAGCTCTCAGTAAAAAAGATGAATTAAAAATTCGTTAAAAGTAAATTTAATTTATGTCGTTATGATTTTCCAATACCTATTTTAGAAAATAATAATTTACTAATTTAAATGCTTCATTAACATAATGAGATCAAAGCTTGCCATATCGCCTACATCATGTATTCTTATAGATTAGTAATATTGGTAATTTTTTCACCAATGTACTAAATATGTATATTCAGACACGATTATACTCAACCGTTTAACGTTAATATTTAAAGCATTAAACGAATTATAATAAATATGACTGATTTTAATTTTAAAACCTTGAGGAGGAAATCATGCGGAAGCCCGCTTTTTTCATAGCTGCTACTAGTGCTGTAGCGATAATACTTGCAACTTCAAGTGTTACATTACCCCAACTTGCAATTGCAGACGCAAGTTTAATCGCTAAAGGCAAAAAAATTGCTGAAAATCGTAAAAAAGGTAATTGTTTCACCTGCCACCAATATGAAGGTGCCATTGCACCAGGAAATATTGGTCCACCACTTGTCGCCATGAAAGCACGCTTCCCTGATAAAGTGAAGTTGCGTGATCAAATTGCCGATCCAACAAAAGCAAATCCTGCCACTGTAATGCCTCCTTTTGGAAAGCATGAGGTTTTAAGCAAGGGTGAAATTAATGCCATCGTTGAATGGGTCTATTCACTATAACTATTATTAAAATTAGGAGATCGACGATCATGCAACGTAGAACCTTTTTAAAAGGAACGCTTGCCACGGGTACAATAGCCATTATTGCTAGTGCCGGCATGTTAAACCCTCGCACAGTTTTGGCTGCTTGGCCAAAATCTGCATTTGAAGCTAAAAGTGTCGAAAGCGCTTTAAACTCTTTATTAGGTAACGCACAAACTACACCTTCTGCTGATATTAAAATCAAAGCCCCGGATATTGCTGAAAATGGCGCTGTTGTACCAGTGACTATCACCACCAGTATTACCGGAATCGAATCAATTAGTATTATCGCTATGAAAAACGGTAACCCATTAGCGGCTAACTTCATCATGACTAGCAATACTAAAGGCTTTATTTCTACCCGTATTAAAATGGGTAAAACTTCAGACGTTGTTGCAGTTGTGAAAGCAGGTGGCAAAAGCCATGCAGCCCGTAAAAACATCAAAGTAACCATCGGTGGTTGCGGCGGTTAACCCTAATTTAAGCGAGGATATATCATGGCTAAAACAATACGTGTACGTGCTAGCGCGAAGGGTGATCTCACCACCATAAAGGCTCTAATTACACACCCTATGGAAACTGGGATGCGGAAGAATAAAAAAACCGGCAAACCATTTCCTGCAGAATACATTCAAGAAGTAAATTGTGAACACAATGGCACTACGACAATGACTGCACAATGGGGACCAGCAATTTCTAAAAACCCTTATCTTTCTTTCCAGTTTACTGGTGGTAAAAAAGGTGATTCCATTAAAATTAGCTGGGTCGACAATAAAGGCAACAGTGATTCACTCACAGCCAAAATTAAATAAGGATACAGGAGTATAACAATGAAAAAATTACTCATGATTAGCTGGGCTGCGGTTGCCTGCTCTATCAGCGCGGTACCAATACTTGCTCAAGCGTCACCAGCAGGTGATTTAAAAGAGTTTAGAGCTTATTTCTTTAAGAAATTCCCCGGAGTTGCATTACAAGAATTCTCTAACGGTGTTTATGCAATAGATAAAGATCGTCGTCAAGAATGGGAAGCAATGGAAGAATTTCCTCCATACGAGCCTGCTCTAGACATCGGTAAAGAATTGTTTGAAAAACCATTTAAAAATGGCAAAACCTATTCTAGCTGTTTTAAAAATGGTGGAATTGGCATTAGACAAAACTATCCCTACTTCAACAAACGTACTGGTAAAGTAAAAACGCTTGCAGCTGAAATAAATCAATGCCGTGTTAAAAATGGCCAGAAAAAACTTAAGTGGAAAAAAGGTAAGTTAGCTGCAATTATCGCTTACATGTCTTATACCTCTCGTGGTAAAAAAATTAACGTTATCGTACCTAATGATTCACGTGCAATTGCAATTTATAATCGCGGTAAAACCAGTTTTTACGCTAAACGCGGTCAATTGAATTTCTCTTGTGCTGATTGTCATGTCTATAACTCCGGTATGATGGCTCGTAGTAATTTACTGAGTCCTGCACTAGGCCATTTATCTCACTTCCCTGTTTATCGTAAGAAATGGGAATTCAAAGGTAAAGGCGCATTGGGTGGATTAGGTACAATTCATCGTCGTTATGGTGGTTGTAACAAACAAGTACGAGCTAAACCCTTTAAAGCACAATCTGCTGAATACACATCTCTAGAGTATTTCCATACTTATATGAGTAATGGTATTAAAATTAATGCTCCTGGTGTGCGTCAATAACAGCATCAAAGCTTAATTGCATTAAAAACCCAACTTTTTAGTTGGGTTTTTTTTGTGCTATTGAAACCAAAAAGACTATAAGGCTGCATATAATTCTGTGGTAGTTACTGGATTCCCGACAAAACCATGCGGGAATGACGTGGTGGTTCGTATCTGAAACTGAAGGAAGGCTTGGCAACTGAGTTTAAACCGACAGTAATAACAACATTAAACTCAAATATGCCTTTTATCATGGCGAAAAATGCAGTGCTCGTTTCTGGATTCTGGCCAAAAACATGCAAGAATAACGCAGTTGTTAGTACGTGAAACTGAGAAAGTGCTTGGAGTAACTGGGTTTAAACAACAAGAAATACAGTGGTAATTTCTAGATTATCGATAAAACCAAGACAGAAATAAAGGCTGTTTGTAAAAAAACCGTGATTGTTTATCAATCACGGTTTATAGAAATGAAATACTACTCAGCTACATTAGATTGGTGTTGGTAAAGGTGCTAACGGTCTATGAACATCATCTTCAGAACCATCCGACAAACGTTGGTAAATATTTTTCAATGCCATGTCTTCTGTTGCAAAAATATTATCATCGCCAATCACATCCCATGCGCCGGTGTGTTTTAGCACTAATATAATTTGACGTTTTAAACCACTAAAGACCAGTGTTACACCCGTCTCTTTGAGTCTTTCCACTAAGTGACGCAACACTTCTTCGCCCGATGCGTCTAATTCGTTAATAGCATCACCAACGACTAAAATAAATTTGGCGTTCGGATTATTGGCTTCTGCCGCTAAAATTGCATCTTCAAAATAGGAGACATTGGCAAAGTAAAGTGAACCATCAAAGCGGACTGCAACTAACCGTTTATCCGTCGCTAATTCAGGGTGTATTGCAATATCACGCAAGGTACCATCTTTATAACGTCCGAGGATAGCAACGCGAGGTCGCATGGTACGGAATAAATACAAACCTAGTGCTAAAGCCGCACCGATCACAATGCCCCACTCTAGATGTGGAGCAAATGCTAATGTTCCAATAAAAGTTACACCAGCAGCAACGCCATCATGTTTATGCGCGCGCCAAGCGTGTTTAATGGCTTTGAAATTAACCAAACCCATCACAGCCATCATGATAACCGAGGCTAATACTGCAGCCGGTAAGTGATATAACAACGGCGTTAAAAACAATAACGCGATTAAAACCACAATTGCAGTGACAACCGAGGAAAAGCCCGTTTTAGCGCCAGAATTTAAATTCACTGCAGAACGTGAGAACGAGCCACTAGTCGGATACGATTGACTAAAACTGCCGACGATATTAGCCAAACCTTGGCCAATTAACTCTTGATTCACATCAATTCGTTGTTTCGTTCGAGCAGCCATGGCTTTTGCAATGGAGATTGCTTCCATAAAACCAATCAACGATATAATGATTGCACTGGCTATTAATTGTCGAATAATATCAAAATCAAACTCTGGTAATTGAATATTCGGTAAGCCTGCAGGAATACTCCCAACCACAACCCCTCCTCGTACTTCAAAATCGATAAAGTAGCTAACGACAGTTGTTATCACAACAGCAAATAACACTCCCGGAATTTTTGGCCAGAATTTTTTAACCAAAACCATAATGGCTATTGAGGATATTGCCATTAATAAGCTTAATAGATGCGTATTGCCAATTTGGCTTAAAACATTAATGACATCGGTAATAAACACCCCTGTTTCAGGTTTGTCTACACCAAATAATTTATAGAACTGAGAAAAAGCAATAATCAGAGCCGCAGCATTTGTAAAACCGACGATGACCGGGTGTGATAAAAAGTTAAGAACGACACCTAAGCGAAAAACACCAAGCATGAATTGAAATATTCCAACTAAAAATGACAACAATATGGCATAAGCAATGAAATTCTCTGAGCCACTAACGGCTAATGGCGCAAGTGCTGACGCAGTTAATAACGAAACCACTGCCACGGGGCCGGTCATTAACTGGTTTGATGAACCAAAGAGAGCGGCTATTAAAACAGGAAGAAATGAAGCATACAATCCGTAATAAGCAGGTAAATTTGCGAGCTGTGCATAGGCCATTGATTGAGGAATTAGGATTAACGCAACGGTAACACCTGCAATAATATCAGCTTGTAAAACGCCCGATTTTTTAAGTTCAGGGATCCATCGAAGAAATGGAAAAATTTTTTGCCATTGAAGCATTGCTCATCCTCATGTAATTGGTCAAATCAGATTTTAGTTTTACGGAGCAACCGTGATAGATTGGTAACAAGCCAAATTTGAGTATCTCGAATATCTCGAACTAAAATTACGTTAGTTAAGTGTATTCTAATGGAATTTCCGTTTTAAATCATAAATATATCTCTTTTCACTAATAATTGTATTCTATAACGATATAATTTTAGCTCATAGATGGTTATTTATAGACTATTTTGCCTTAGAACTGTATTTCAATAATTTTCTTCTATAATTAAAAAATGAACGGCAAAACTAATTGTGAGTATTATGCCAAGATGAATTCAAAACGATAAACTTTAAAAAAATATTGAAATCATCACACTAGAGTTATTTTAATAATGTAAATGTAGTTAATCAATTTCCCATCATACTTGAATTCAAAGCAACAAAATCCGATCAACAGGATGAGTAATGAAAAAAAAATTATCAGTACACTTGGTTTTCAGCACGGTTTTACTTTTAATAACGTCAAATGCGTTTTCGGCTAATCAAAAAATTAAAGTTGGCTGGGTTTATGCCATGGCAAACGCTCCGATCATTATTGCCAGAGAAAAAAATTATTTTAATGAAGTGGGAGTTGATGTTGAAGCGGTATCATTTAGCAGTGGTCCACTAGTACACCAAGCCTTGGCTGCCGGTGAACTCGATATGGCCTATATTGGCGCACCACCTGTTTACCATTGGTTTGCTCGTGGCCTAGACAGCCGAATCCTTGCCAAAGTTAATTATGGCCAAGCTGTTATCATGGTCCGCTCCGAATCAGCGCTTTCATCTGTCAGTTCTTTAAAAGGAAAAAAACTAGCCGGTGTACGTAAAGGCAGTGGTATGGATGTATTGTTGCGAGGCTTTGTTCTTAAGGAATATGCAAAACTAAATCCTCGTTCAGACTTAAGCATTATTCCAATGAAACCAAGTAAAATGGGGCCTTCGTTATTAACAAAAGTCATTGATGCCGCATTTATCTGGGAGCCATTTGCTAGCCAATATGAATTAACCGGAAAATTACGAATTATATTTGACATGAATAAGGCCGTTTCAGAATATCCGTGGTACATCATAATGGCTATGCCTAATGCATTAAAAAATAAAAAACCTGCCGTTATTAAAGTTTTAAAAGCACATAAAATGGCAGTTGATTTCTTAAATTCCTCTCAAGATGCGGGAAATAAAATTATCGCAAAGGAATTTAATCTAAAAACCATTACGAACAAATCTGGTGAAGAGTTTAGTAGTGAACAAATTGTTAAAAATGCCCGTAAACGATTAGGTTGGTCCTATCAGTTAACCGACAAAGACTCTGCTTTTATTCAACG
>VAOX01050312.1_pt1 | contig 10423 bp, 10 predicted proteins | sample 3393891 | NCBI WGS metagenome assembly VAOX01 (sample SAMN08290429, study PRJNA428436) | hydrothermal vent metagenome | isolation source: Deep-sea hydrothermal vent chimney | place: Indian Ocean: Southwest Indian Ridge | depth 2822 m m | reverse complement strand
CCCATGCATTTTTTGAATCAGAGCGTCTTTGTATAAATAAAAAAGGTCAATAAAAAAAGGAACAGCGACTTGCCAGAAACTTTGACGACACAAGCAAAAATCTTGATTACCGCCGCAAGCGTTACCGCAGAGCTAAACGGTGTAAATGAAATCGCAAAAGACATGACCCTGGGTGTAATGAATGCCAAAACCATTTCGCACCGGGCGGGGGAATCAGCAAAGGGGTTTCAGCCCATTACCGATTACATTGAACAGGTGGCCCGCGAAGTGGCCCAGTCTGTCGTGCGTATTTCCGGAGGAGCCTCTGTATTGTCTCGGCTTGCTGTTTCTTATCACCATAGCGGAAAGCTACTGACGTTGTATCGTCGTGTACTGAAGGATGCAGAGGATGCGGCTCATGTGGCCAGTCTCATTCCGGTGATCAAAATGCTGAGCCAGGAGGCGCAAAAGGAACAAGAGCATTTTGTGCGAGATTTGGAAGGTCTTGTGCGTCAGTTGGATGCCATGAAAAATACGATCCGCAGTTCAAAGGTTATTTCAACCATCTCACGGGTTGAGGCGGCGAATTCAGATGCTTTTAGGAAAAACCTTGAGGTCGTTGCGGATGACTTGGAATCGTCCACGGAGAAAATTCGGGAGCGTGTGCAGCGCTGCCATCATCAATTGAGCGATGTGATCACACTGGTTCAGCGGGAGGATGTATCGTGAAATCAACAAGCATTTACAGTGAAAGACACCAATGGCATGTTTTTGGCCGTGACCCCAAAAAAGTGGATGGCATTGTGGATACCAATCAATACATGGTTCAGTCTGGAGATCGCACGCTGCTTTTAGACCCTGGCGGGATCGAGGTTTTTGCCAGTATGCTGACCGCTGTTTTGCATCATGTGCGTTTGGAAGAGATTACGGATCTTTTTGCTTCACATCAGGACCCGGATATTATCTCATCACTCGGTTTGTGGGAGCAAGCATTGCCGCATGCACGATTACATACCCCCTGGGTTTGGGAAGGTTTTATTCGCCACTTTGGTTCAAAAAAGATCGAATATGTGCCGATTCCAGATGAAGGAGAAACCCTGGACTTAAATGGGCTTAAATTGAGGTTTATTCCCGCGCATTATCTGCATGCCTCGGGTAATTTTCACGTTTACGATGCAAAAGCCAAAATTCTTATGAGTGGCGATGTCGGGGCCGCGCTTGAAGAGCCTGGCGCACCGATGTTTGTCGAAAATTTTGAGCGTCATGTCGATAAAATGAAATTGTTTCATCAGCGTTGGATGCCTTCAAACCGTGCCAAGCAAGATTGGATTGCTCGCGTCAGGGAACTTGAGATTGATATTTTAGCACCCCAGCATGGACGCCTTTTTAGAGGGGAAGATGTTCAACGGTTTTTAGACTGGTTTGAGGCTTTAGAGGTTGGCTTGGCTATTCCTGAGCCCGCATCCGAGACAGACGAAGCTGAGCTTGAAGCTGTGGCATCTTCATAAAAAATCTGAGTGAATCCTCTTTAAAACCTAGGAGCCTGTCAAACTTAGGCGGTCGGTGTCGAGCGAGGGGCGATGTTCGCTCTAAAGACTTCCATGACAGGTTACTAAATTTACGCGACGATATAAAGTTGGGCGATGATTTTTTCTTTTATTTTTGTGGAGGAAGTTCGAGGATGATAATTGGTTTGAATAATGGTCTTGCCAGCCGCTTTTAAAAAAGATTCTACTTCAAGATTATGAGGTGCTTTTCCCCAATCCCCGCCGACAACGAAAATGTCTACACTTAATTCTTTACAAGCAGATATATATTCCAGTTCATAATAGGGACGTACAATATCAACACAGCACAAAGCGTGCAGCATTTCCAGTCTTTGCTCAAGAGGAACAACAGGGATATTTTTTTTATAAGTTGCGACGACTTCATCTGAAGCAACGCCAACCGCAACCGTATGACCCAATGTTTTGCAGTATTGGAGTAATGCCAAGTGACCAACATGCAATAAATCCCAAGTTCCTACTGTGTATATAAGCACGACCCGATTCCCAGCTTAGATTGATTAAACGTGGTACTGTAGCATATTTAGTAGGATGATGTTCTCCTTAAGATGTAAATCTATTTCGTAATTTTCCCGATAAAGGAGAACCAATGGCAGTCGAAGGCACTGAACCTCAAAAGTTAGAACCTAATTCTATTCTCTCCTACGCTAAGGATCTGCCTAACATCTGTTCACTGTTTGGATTGGCTTGTACCCTTCTTGCTATTTACTACAGTATTTCAGGCCTTTACGCAGCAGCAATGATTGGAATGATCTGGGCAGTTGCTTTTGACTGGGCAGATGGTCTCATTGCGCGCAGGATGAAAGGACGTACAGGGAATGATCGCGTTTTTGGAGGTCAACTGGATGTCGTAATAGACATTATTAGCTATGGGGTTACGCCTGCCATTCTGGTTTTAAGTTATGGAAATTTCGGGATAATCTACCTGCCCGGTGCATTTCTAATGGTAGCAGCCGGTGCACTACGACTTAGTTATTTTTCTACCTTCGGTCTCTCTGGCGGAACCAACTACACGGGGCTGGCTCTTGATAACAACAATATATTACTTGTGTTCATATTTTTGTTTGAGGGTATTTTTAGCCACGGTATTTTTTCTGTCATTCTTTATGCGAGCGGACTAGGACTTGCTGTCTTGAATGTTTCACAGATAAAAACGCCTAAACTTTCAGGAAATCCGATCAATGTTGTCATCCTTGCTTTCTATACGATTGGGATGACGGCTATTTACGGATGGAAACTTCTATAGAAAATAAATACATCGCAAGTACATTTAGAGCAGATCCTGATTGATTTTGTTTCCCACGAAAGGAATTGAAATGACAAACCCCCTGCTCAATGCCAATGGCCTTCCACAATTTTCGAAAATCAAACCGGAGCATGTCATTCCGGCGGTTGATCAGCTTTTGCAAGAAAATCGGAAAAAGCTGACGGCATTGCTTGCCGCGAATGAGACCTATACCTGGCAAAACCTCATCCATCCGCTTGAAGTGGCTGATGAAAAATTAGATCGGGCCTTCTCCCCTATTTCTCACCTCAATGCCGTGGTCAACAGCGAAGCCTTACGCGAAGTTTACAATGCCTGTCTTCCAAAATTGAGCGATTATGCGACGGAGATGGGACAGCATGAAGGTCTGTTTCGGGCCTATACACAAATTGCCAAAGGACCGGAATACGCGACACTGGATGCTGCTCAGAAAAAAATAATCGACAATGCCCTACGGGATTTTAGGCTTTCCGGTATCGCACTCGGCTCGGAAGACAAAGCCCGCTACAAAGTATTTATGCAAAAGCTGTCTATGCTAAGCAGTCAATTCTCGGACAATATTTTAGATGCCACAAATGCCTGGAAAAAAGAAGTGAGTAATGAACAACAGCTTGCGGGATTGCCTGAATCTGCAGTCGCAATGGCAAAACAGATTGCCGAGCGCGAAGGTTTGTCGGGCTGGGTTTTTAATTTAGAGTTTCCCTCCTATTTACCCGTCATGACTTATGCGGATGATCGCGCCTTACGTGAAGTGCTTTACAGGGCTTACGTCACACGAGCCTCTGATCAAGGCCCAGACGCAGGCAAGTGGGATAATTCTCAGAATATGGAAGAGATCCTGGCTTTGCGGCATCAAATCGCAGAACTTTTGGGTTTTGAAAACTATGCCGATTATTCCCTCGCCACAAAGATGGCAAGTTCGACAGATCAAGTCATGTCATTTTTGAATGAATTGGCAGAAAAATCGCATGCAATGGCGCAGCAGGATTTGCAGGAAGTTTTGGATTTTGCCAAAGCCGAACATGGTTTTGAAGGCCTCGAAGCCTGGGATCTGCCCTACTATTCTGAAAAACTCCAGCAGCATAAATATGCAATCACCCAGGAAGAACTGAAGCCTTATTTTTCTGTGGACAATGCCCTTGCAGGCTTGTTTGCGGTCGTCAATCGTTTGTATGGTTTGACGATTACTGCAATTGAAGAGGTCGAAACCTGGCATGAGGATGTGCGTTTTTTTGAGATTCGGGATAGGGACAATCAAGTACGCGGCCAGTTTTTTCTGGATTTGTATGCAAGACCCCACAAACGCGGGGGAGCGTGGATGGGAGATTGTATTACGCGCAAACGCACGGAAGACAGCATTCAAACCCCCGTGGCCTATCTCGTCTGTAATTTTTCGCCACCTGTGGGCGACAGCCCTGCGCTTTTTACCCATGATGAAGTGCAGACGCTTTTTCATGAATTTGGTCATGGTCTGCACCACATGTTGACGCAGGTGGATTATCTGGGTGTATCGGGTATTGGTGGTGTGCCTTGGGATGCCGTGGAGTTGCCGAGTCAATTTATGGAAAATTGGTGCTGGCAAAAAGAAGCTTTGGATCTTTTTGCCCGTCATTATCAAACCAAGGAAAAATTGCCCGAAGAAATGTTTCAACGCATGTTAGCCGCAAAAAACTTTCAGTCGGCCATGCAGATGGTACGGCAGCTCGAGTTTTCCCTCTTTGATTTTCGCATTCACATGGCATTTGATCCCGAAAAAGGGGCTCGTATTTTTGAGATATTAAGTGAGGTGAGAAAACAAATTTCTGTCGTTACTCCGCCTGCTTACAATCGTTTTCCGCACAGTTTCTCTCATATTTTTGCCGGGGGCTATTCGGCAGGCTATTACAGCTACAAATGGGCTGAAGTGCTTTCCGCCGATGCCTTTTCTCTTTTTGAAGAAAAGGGGATTTTTGATCGGGAAACGGGTTTGCGTTTTATGACGATGATACTGGAGCAGGGCGGCACACAAGCGCCGATGGACCTGTTTGTAAATTTCCGAGGTCGTGAACCTCAAATTGATGCCCTGCTTCGACACAGTGGATTGGGGGACTGAGGTTTATGACAGATTTGGATGATACAGATCAAAAAATTTCATGGACCTATCCCTGTGAATGGACCTACAAAGTGATTGGATACCAGGAAACAGCCATTCGGCAGGCCATTTCAGAAGTCCTTACGGATAAGGCTACGGATAAGACTTTTGAAATTTCATTTTCAAATCAAAGTCGTACCCTTAAATATGTCTCGCTTAATCTCGACCTTATGCTTAAAAGTGAGACGGAGCGGGAAGAAATTTACAGGACACTGAAGAAGCACCCGGCCATCAAAATGGTTCTGTAGGATGTATTTTAGGGGCCATCCGCGTCTATCCGGGTTCCGGTCTCAGAGAAAATATTTGTTATACTTATTCAAATCGGGCAAAATTTAGGAGAGGCCATGGATCAGCATGCCTGTCAGCATTGTGATAAAAGCATCAACTTAAAAAGCCGTCACTGTCCCTTTTGTGGGGGAGAAAACAAAGCAAAAGTGCTGCACGCTATCCCGCTTTGTCCCCGTTGTCATAAAACGCTCACCCATTTTGAATATGAGGAAAGCGTGTTGGATGCCTGTCCCAGTTGTGAGGGGTTTTGGCTCGACACACGCGACTTTAATCAACTGACTTCCGAGCGGCATGTTTATGCCGATAAAAGTATTCCTTATGAATATAAAAAACAGGCTATGCCGGACGAAGTGAACTACCTCAGTTGTCCCTTGTGTGAAGGCATCATGAACCGAAAAAATTTCAGAAGGATCTCGGGTGTTTTAATTGATCAGTGCCGGGATCATGGCATTTGGCTGGATGCCGGTGAGTTGGATCAGATTCGCTGTTTCATCGCGAATGGTGGACTAGACAAAAGTCAGGATAGAGAAATTGTGCGAAATAGAGAAGATCTCGATCTTGTTGCCCACAAAGTCAAAAATCTGGAGTTCATGCAAAAACGTCTTAATTTCTGGAATTTCAAATACTGGTTGTTTAAGGTTTAGAAAAAGAACTACTTGATGAGTAAACAAATAATGCGAGTAAAACCCGTTTTTAGAAAAAAAACGGTAAGATTTGTATCTATAGCGAGGCGATTGAAAAACGCAAGGCAAAACGTACCCTGATTCCGGGTGCAGGAAAGCCGATGGCTTCTTCATAGCGCGCATCCAATAGATTGTCCGCTGCAAGTAAAACTTTCCACTGGGGTGCCCACGACCAATTTACACTGAGATCTACCCGCGTATAATCGTCTAATCTCAGATCCCCTGTCGGGATTGAGGAATCGTGTATTTTACCCACATAAAGAAACGCCAGGTTACTGGTGAGTTTTGGGTTTGCCTGCCAGGAGAGGTTGAACCCACCGCGCCAAAGAGGGCGATTGCGTAAAACGGCATTGCTATTTTTAATCTCTGTTTTGCTATAACTCAAGTGACTCTTTGCCGACAGGGTTGCATTGACTCGCAGTGTCAAGGCCATCTCGCTTCCTTTTGTTGTTGTTTCTGATTGATTCACAAGACGTGGTGGCGGGCCTTCATCCAGGTCGATCAAATTAAAAAAACGGTTGTGAAAAAAACTTCCTGTCAAAACAAACCGTTTTGACAGGAAGCCCTGCACAAAACCGATTTCAAAACTTTTAGAACTTTCCGGTACAAGATTGGGATTGCCGACAATCGCATTGCCCAAGGCAAAAAAACTAGCCAGTTTGAATCCTTCCCCCCAAGTGGTTTTTAGGGTCGTATCTGTCGTAACAATGTGGTAAGACGCACCGAGGCGAGGACTCCATTCGGCATCAAAATGTTCGGGGTCATCAATGCGTAGACTGCCTTCGATACTGAGTCCTTGTGGCCCCACGATCTGTGTTTCCAAAAAGCCCGCATAGGTCCTCCGGTTGATTTTATAAGCACTGGGTGTCGGGACACCTGAAAAGAAGAGCAGGTCATCACTTTTGCCTGATTCGTATTGAAGTTCTGCGCCAATACTGATTTTGAGTGCGGTGCTGGGGGTGTGTAGACTGTTAATTAAAAAACGACTGCGGCGAAATGTGGTATCGCTCCGATTCGGGGGAATGCCAAAAGGGTCACGGACGCCGGGTGCAACACCGGGGGAGTCGAGTATTTCTTGGCGGGAAAAAAAATCCGCCTGGATTTGATAGTCCCAAGTGCTGTTGAGTCTGTGGTCAAATGTTGTTCCGCTACGCCATTCTGAGATTTCGCGCTGATCAACTTGACGTAAGACAGCAAATTGAGACCCTCCGCTGTCGTCGGGAAAGCTTTCCCTATTTTGTGTCCCATAAAAAGATGTGAATTTAAGTTGGCTGTTCTTCAAAGGAGATACTGTGATTTTCCCCTGTAAGTTCATCCCTTTGAAGCGGCTACCGGGGAGAGGCGCACCGTCATCGGCATAGGCCCATTGCAGTGCATAAGCTGCTGCGTGCAAGGGGCCGCGCAGAGAAAGACGGCCTAAGACCTCTCCTTGTGTGCCACTTCCCAATTCGGCAAAGCCTTGCAGCTTTTTTGTCCCGCCGCGTGTGACGATGTTAATCACGCCAGCGATGCTATCCGAGCCGTAGAGTGCAGAGAGCGGACCACGCACAATTTCGATGCTTTCGATTTGATCTGGGTCAAGTAAGGAAAAGTCGAAGGCTCCGCCCCGTCGTCCGGTTGGGTCATTGACTTTGATCCCATCTATTATGACGACAGTAAAATTAGGGTCTGCACCCCGTAGATAGACTGAACTGACCCCTCCGCGCGCACCTGCCTGATCAATGTGCAATCCGGGAATATGCCGCAAGAGCTCAACGGTATTTGCCGCTTGTCGGGCGACGATGTCTTCACGTGTTATCAAGGTTGTGCTTGAAGAGGTCATGCTTAATGTTGAAGGGATGCGTGAGGTGGAAACGATGATGGGTTCTAAAACAACAATTTCTGCATCCTCCGCCCAGAGGCCTTCATTTGATCGAAGAGAGAGGCATTCAAACAACAAGAGAAGGCTTAAGACCCGAACCGTCTTCATTGTTTTGCCGGAGGTTTCTTTTTTTTCTTTGCTGCGGCGCGTGAGGCTGCGCTGAAAGCGTGTTGTCCCCAGCTTTGCATCTCGGATTGATCCTCAAGACATGCTTCAGGTGCCTGATAATAAGACATGGAGAATCCCTTTCCCTTTTTGTCATAAATAAACTGCTGCAAGCCTCGGTCTTGGAAGGATTTTTCAGTGTTTATGTCCACCTTGAAATAAAGTATTTCATCCGCCACCAGGGCAAACATCAGATCTTGCAAAAAGAGACCGTAGCCCCCAAACATTTTTCTGGCCCGAACAGGCCCAAGGCCTTGAAGCAACTCAAGTGCATGAGAGACAAAGGGACTTTCACTGTTTTTGTTAATGATCTTCTGCTTCATATTTTAATGCCCTCTTTATCCTGTTGAGGTGGAGGCTTATGTTTTCATTATCGCGTTAATTCTTTTAACCCCGAACAGCCGCAAAGGCTTTTTTAACATCTACCTTTAAGAGAAGAATCAAGCCCGCAATAAAAAAGACAACCAATGAAAGCAAGGCAATCCGGTAGCTTCCCGTAAATTGCAGGGCTAAACCAAAGAGCAGGGGCCCGATCCAACTGGTCCCCCGCTCGCTGATTTCGTAGAGGCTGAAATATTCCGCTTCCTGTCCTTTGGGAATCATCAAAGAAAAAAGGGCGCGGCTCAAAGCCTGACTGCCACCCAAGACAAGCCCAATGACCGCAGCCATGACAAAAAACTGGGTCTCGGTTTTAAGCCAGGCATAGGCGTAGATTAAAGTCGCGCTCCAAATCACTAAACTCAGGAGGATGGCCTTTTTTGTTGTGATCGCGTGGGCGATGCGCTCAAAAAGCAAGGACCCAAAAAATGCCACAAATTGCACCATGAGAATCACAGTGGTGAGTGTTGCAATTGAAAGTCCCAGGGCCTCTTGTCCAAATTGAGATGAGAGCGCAATCACTGTTTGAATCCCATCATTGTAAAGTAGATAGGCTGCGAGAAAGAGAAAGGTTTGCGGATATTTATGGCGATCAGACAAGGTTCGACGCAGTTGTTTAAATCCTGTAGTCAAATAATGTGCGCCTTTAGGCAGGGTTTTGATGGTTTGGCGGTTGGGCAAATATGAAAGCGAAATGAGCGTAAAAATCGCCCACCAAAGCCCCGCTGAACCCAGGCAAATCTGCACGGCGTGTGCCGTAGAAATGCCAAATATTTCCGCTTTAGAAAAAAGAACGAGATTCATGGCTAACAGCAGGCCGCCGCCCAGATAGCCTGCGGCCCAGCCACGTGAAGAGATTTTATTCCGCGTCTGTGGCTCAGAAATTTCGGGTAAAAACGCATTGTAAAAAACGATAGAAGCCCCAAAACTGAGGTTGGCGATGAGAAAAAGGAATCCGCCAAGGAGATAGCGTTCTCCCTCTAAAAAATAAAGACCCATGGTCGCAAAAGCCCCGATGTAAGCAAAGAGGCCCAACATGTGTTTTTTAGAGTGTGTGTAATCCGCAATCGCGCCCAGTAGCGGCAAAATAAAAATTTGAAGTAAAACGGAGCACGACACAAGATAGGGGAAAAAAGCTCCGGCTTTTACTGCAAAACCCAAAGGATAGACAAAACCGCTGGCATCAGCCGCCGCCTTTGTCACAGAGGTGAGATAAGGTCCTAAAAAGACAGTGACAACGGTCGTCGCAAAAGCAGAATTTGCCCAATCATAACAATACCAAGCCAGTGTTTCTCTACGACGGGATATATTGGGCGATACAGCAGGAGGCATTTTCATGGGAATTTCCAAGTCAAAGAATGGTTTTTATAACAGACTTTGACTCAGAAATGAAATCTGTTTTCCAGGAGATCTTGACTAAGATGAGGGGCAAGCGACAAGTCGTCTGAAAGACAAGGCACGAGTCGATTTTTAGATTGAGGCGTACTTACTTGTACGGTGAGGAGAAGAATTGATGAGAGCGCAGTATTTCAGGCGAATCGTCGCTTGAGTTTGCGAAAGTCCGGAGGCAACAAGGTCTCCACCCTAGGGGGGTAGGGGATCGGGAGAATCGGAGAAGACCTTGTTGCACACCGGAACAACATCGTGGTGTGTTTTACACCATTTGTGCACGCATTGTTTTTAAAATGCCTTTTTTGAGTAAGATCAATAATAGGAAACCCGTCAGGGTCAACATGCCTGCAGCATCTCCTGGTGTGGGTGGTTGACCGCCACCATCCCCCGGACGAATGAGACCGCAACCTCCACCACCCCCGGATGCTCCGCCCGAGTCGCCAGGATCACTGCTGACTGAGGCCTGGGTTTTTGCTGAGGCGAAAACGGTGCTTTGGAAATTCCCGCTCGTATCGTATGAAGCGGCGAGGTAATAATAGGTCACGCCTTCTGAAAGTCCCGTGTGCTCGACTTCCATCGTGGCGCCGGGACTGCCGCTAATATCTCCGAAAGAGTCACCATCGTTGATATCTGCAGGGAAACCATCGGTTTTGAAGCGGATACGGACACCGCTAAAATCGCTGTCTGATGGATTTGTCCATGCCAAGACCACTTTTT
>VAOX01017206.1_pt1 | contig 10445 bp, 7 predicted proteins | sample 3393891 | NCBI WGS metagenome assembly VAOX01 (sample SAMN08290429, study PRJNA428436) | hydrothermal vent metagenome | isolation source: Deep-sea hydrothermal vent chimney | place: Indian Ocean: Southwest Indian Ridge | depth 2822 m m | reverse complement strand
TCTTAGTTTTAACTGGTCAGATTTTCGTACATGGCTTGGTCGAAGTCTTGAAAAATTTGTTTTTGTACCAGAAAAATCAACGAGCCCAGTAACCTTAATGGGGTTAGGACAAAGTCGCTTACAGCAATTTGATGCCTTAATTATTGCAAGTGCAGAACAAGAACACCTGCCAGGGAAAGTGAATATTACACCATTTTTTAACAATGCTGTTCGCTTACAATTAAATTTAGCAACAAGCCATGAAATGGTAACAGAACGATTCCATCATTTTCGTCGATTACTAGAATCTTCTCCAGAGATTTTAATTACCGCAAACAATCAAGAAAATGGAGAAGATGTACCGCTTAGTCCATGGCTAGAAATCATCCATCATTTTTATCAGCATACATATTCTTGTTCATTAGAAGATATTTCACTAAAAAGGTTAGTGGCAAATCCAAGCTCATTTGTTATACGTTGTACTGAAAAATCATTACCTGAGAAAACACGCCAAGCTAAAACAGCAATCCCTAGCGAATTGATACCCAAGCATATTTCACCCAGCAGTTATCAAACACTAATGAATTGTCCTTACCAATTTTTTGCCTCACGAGGATTAAATTTATCGGCCAATGAAGAAGTACAAGAAGCTTTGTCAAAAAGTGATTATGGTGAACGCATACATCTCATTTTAGAAGCTTTTCACCAAGACGTGTCGTGGTTGCCTGGGCCTTTTAAAGAAATACTTACTGAACAAAATAAAACCAAAGCGATTAAAATATTAACTGAAATATCTCAACAAACATTTTCTCGAGATATTGATGAAAGCTTTGAACACAGTGGTTGGCTTGAACAATGGCTAAAGATACTGCCCGAGTATATTGACTGGCAAATTAAAAATGCCAGCAAGTGGACGTTTTATAAAGCAGAACTCAAAAGTAATATTAACTGGCAAGAAGGAATCAATCTAAATGGTCGACTCGATCGCGTAGATAAAAATGAAACCGGCTTGAGTATCATTGACTATAAAACGGGAGCCTCCGCAAAAATAAAAGACATAGAACAAGGTGAAGCAGTTCAACTGCCCTTTTATGCTTTATTAGCTGAAACTGAATTAAAACAACATGTCAGTCAAGTGAGCTATCTAAATTTGAATAAAACGGTCAAATATGGTGCTCTACTCTCTGGCGATGAGCTAGAGAGCATAAGCCAACAAATAAATGTACGACTAGTAAATATTCTTGAAGAAATGAAAGAAGGAAAGCAACTTGTTGCATGGGGAGATGAGAAGCCCTGCCAATATTGCAAAATAAACCGGCTATGCCGAAGACAAGCCTGGGGTTCGTAAACAACAGGCAAAAAAAAGGCAACCAAATTGGTTACCTTATCTAAATTCCTTTCAGGCAATCCCGCCTGTACATATAACGAGCAGATTCGTTTTTAACTAAAAGTTATCAGCTTTCTTGCTTCTGCATACCAATCCATTATATTGCTTCCTTTAGGCGATCCTGCCTATTACACTTTTCCCTGTGTCATATCCCCTGCGTAATGTTTAAAATACGTTTATAAGATATTCTCATAGACTAACAGCACAAATAATCCGATCAAGCCTTCTTTCTCTACGCATGATCCATATCACAAAATGCAATAGTTTATAAAATTTATGGAATATTTTGATGATCAAATATTCATCATTTAGACCAAGACTAATTTGTTCCTTTTCAGCCTGCTGATCTGGCATAATAAAGCATGACTTCAATTGAACAACTAAGTGGCCACACTACCGTACAAGCCTCTGCTGGCAGCGGTAAAACCTACCTTTTAATTAGCCGTATTGTCCGCCTACTCTTAACCGGTGCAGAAGCAGGAAATATACTCGCTATTACTTTTACCCGTAAAGCAGCTAACGAAATGCAAACGCGCTTATTAGAACGATTATTTGAATTGGCCACATGTGATGAAACATCATTAGAAAAAATACTTCACGAATTAAAGCTCGATATCAATACTAATACCATTGAACTTAGCCGTAGCTTATATGAAAAAATATTACGCAGTGATGCCCCTGTAAAAACATCAACTTTCCATGCTTTTTGTCAGGAATTACTACGACGCTTTCCCATGGAGGCAAATATTGCTCCTGGATTTGATCTATTAGATAAAACAGCCCTTCTTTATGACGAAGCATGGGATGCGTTAATGGCTGAAGCCAATAAAAATAAAGAAAGTGAACTTGCTAAAGCTGTTTATTCTTTATTTAAAGAGCTCGGCTTATATAACAGTAAAAAAGCATTAATCAATTTTATTGAACACCGAAGTGATTGGTGGGCTTACACCAAAAATGAAGTTGATGCTCTTTTATTCGCAAAAAACAATTTACAAAAACAAATAAACATTGATATTAATGTCAACCCACTAGAAAATTTATTTGCTAGTGAAGAAAATATCAACTTATTGAATGAATTTCATATATTACTATGTAAACACGATACGAAAAAAAATGTAGAACACAGCAGTTTCATTTACCAAATCATTGATGAACAAAAAGACAAATCATTACGTTTCGATTTATTTAAACTATGTTTTTTAACTAAAGCAGGCAGCCCATTGCAACGCAAAGAAAGCAATGTTGCTGCGAAAAAAATGGGCGAAGAAGGTCAAACACGCTTTCTTGAATTACATACTATTTTAAGTGAAAAAATATTAGATACAATAGCGAATATTTCAGCGATTAAAACGATAGAGACTAATTTATCATGGTATCTTGCTGGGCAGCATTATTTAGAACACTTTCAAAAAATAAAACAGCAACAACGCTTACTTGATTTCACAGATCTTGAGTGGCAAACCTATTTACTTTTAAACCAAAGCAATAATGCTTTATGGGTTCAATATAAGTTAGACCAACGTATTGAGCATCTTTTGATTGATGAATTTCAAGATACAAATCCAACTCAATGGAATTTAATCCTTCCTTTACTTGAAGAAATGGCAGCGAGCAACGATGAGCGACAACGAAGTGTTTTTATCGTCGGCGATGCAAAACAATCTATTTATCGATTTCGTCGAGCCGAGCCGAGATTATTTATTGCTGCCGAAAAATGGTTAAAAAATAACTTAGGGGCAACAACCAGTCCACTCAGCCACTCTTGGCGATCCAGTCCTGCAATTATAAATTTCATTAACAAAGTATTTAGCCAAAATAAATTCAAGGTATTGCTGCCTAGTTTTAATGAACATACAACTCATCGTAAAGAATTAACGGGTAAGGTTACTTTATTACCTCTGTCTTTAAAAGATCACCAAACAGCGGATGAACAGGAAGAAATTACTTTACGTAATCCACTACATCAAGCACGCCAAGAAACAATAAACCACCAATATTTTAATGAAGGTTTAATTATTGCGAATACGATAAAAAACATTATAAAAGATGAGACTCTAATTTCTCATAAAAATGGAACTAAAGTAGTTAATTACAACGATATTATTATTTTACTTCGAAGTCGTACACACGTTGCTGATTATGAAAAAGCGTTACGAGAAACAGGCATCCCCTACATTGGTGCAAACCGCGGAACCTTATTAGAAAGTTTAGAAGTCAATGATATGTTGGATTTGTTGCAATGGTTAATCCTCCCATTTGACAATTTATCTCTAGCTGGAATATTACGTTCTCCGTTGTTTAATGTGACCAATCAGGATCTTATTGCGATCAAACAATCAACTAAGGGATCATGGTTAGAGCGATTAAAAAAATATGTAGATAACAATCCTGAACATAAAATTTTACCTCGAGCATATAATTTACTTATACAATGGCAAGATACTGCAAATAAACTCCCCGCTCATGACTTACTCGATAAAATTTATAGTGAAGCTAATGTTTTAGCTTGTTATACCGCAGCATTTCCTCCTCATTTAAGTCAACGTGTTACAGCAAATTTAAACCGTTTTCTTGAACTTGCATTAGAGATGGACAGCGGCCGCTATCCAAGTTTAAGTCGATTCTCTGCATGGTTAAATGAATTACGACAGTTAGAAAACGAAGCACCAGACGAACCGGTTACGCCTGCAACAGAAGATAGCCAACAACGGATTCGAATACTCAGCATTCATGCAGCAAAAGGACTTGAAGCCCCTATCGTTTTTCTCGCTGACAGTGCAAACAACCCGACGAGTAAAAAAGCATATACCACATTGATCGACTGGCCAGCAGGTAATGAAAAACCAGAATATTTTTTGCTAACTGCCACAAAAAATAACTTAGATAAGTTTAGTAAAAAATGTATTACTGAACAAGAAAGTTTCGAGCAACATGAGAATGCAAACCTTTTATATGTTGCTTTAACCCGAGCTAAGCAAAGGTTATATATCAGTGGCAGTGAGCCAAAAGGAAGTGGCCATGGCTGGTATGCAGACATATGTACCGCCTTTAATATTGAAAATAATGATAATGATGTAGAAATTGTTTTAGAAAAAACAGATGGCATCGATAAAGCAACAGTCACTATAAATAAAAAACAATCGATTCAAAACATTTATATTCCCGCAGAACTTTCAGCGCCTATTAATATATCTCAAGTTCCGCTTGATATTTCTCCCAGCCTGCAAACAACTTATTCTAATAATATTGAAAGCAATGAAGATAACACCTTACGTGGTATTGTCATGCATAAGATGCTTAATTATTTATCTACATCAGATGAACAAAACATTTCTAAATTTTATTGCTCAGAAACCATCGAGCTAAAGACAAGTAAGATAGAAAAATGGTGGCGAGAGTGTCAAAACATCATTAATGATAAAAGTTTGTCTCAATATTTCGATGTGAGAAATTATCAGCGCTTTTATAATGAAGTCCCTATCCAGTTCAAAAATAATGAGCAACAACAAGTGTATGGTATTATTGATAGAATAATTATACAAAATAACAGTGCTACAATTATTGACTACAAAACTCACCCTTATATTACTCAAAGCAACATGAAAGATGTTGCATTAAGCTATGAGAAACAAATGCAACTCTATCAAAAGGGCGTGCAACTTCTATGGCCTAATTTTTCAGTAAAATCAGTCTTATTATTCACTGCAATATCAAAAGCATATGTTTTTCAGTAGAAAATACTATGTCTAAAAATTCACGATTAGAATTAGCATTAGAAAATTACCAGCAAGGGAATATTGAACTTGCATTAAAAGAAATGCAGGAAATTCTTCTTGCCGAACCTAACAATCCTCATGTGCGTATAGAGTTTTCCAACATATTAATGCGTGAAAAACATTTTGATGAAGCGCGAAAATTATTAAACGGTTTAGCCGAAAATGAAAAAAACACCCCATCAGCTTTAGCATTATTTTCTCAACTTGAGTCTATTGAAACAGTCATAAGTGCACCCGATATTGAAAAACTAATACAAATCACTCAGGAAGATCCAAATAACTGCTTAGCACGAGAACAATTAGCCGCTCATTATAAACTTCGAGGGGATTACATTGCAGCCATGAATCAACTTCTAGAAATTGTACAAAGAGATCGGACTTACAACGATGATATGGGACGAACGGAATTACTTAAAATATTCAGTTTACTTGCTCATGAACATGAACTGGTTGGGGAGTATCGACGCAAATTAGCACAAGAATTAAACTAAGTGCTAAAAATACCACGTCGGCTATAAAAGCCAACGCACACTATATTTATTTTTTCATTTGGTTTAAGCCTTTACTTAACTGAGAAGCAGGTATGTAGCCAGGCACCAGCTCACCACTTTCTAAAATTAAAGCTGGCGTTCCATTGATTCCCATTGTTGTACCTAAATTATATTGTTCTGCGACAGGACTTTTACATTTTTCACTTTTTACATTAATACCATTTTTAGAATCTGTTAACGCTTTTGCTTTATCTTTACTGCACCATACTGCTTCGGCTTTTTTAAATGAACTTGATCCAATCCCCGCTCGAGGATAAGACATATAACGAATACGAATGCCTAGATCATTATATTTTTTAACTTCTCGATGTAATTTTTGGCAATAGCCACAATCAATATCCGTAAACACAGTTACAGTATGCTTTAATGATTTGTCTCCATATATAATCATGGAATCTTCATCAACGGCATCTATTACATCTTTTCGCACTTTATTACGCGCTGTGCGAGAAACATTTTCATTGTTAAGTGTGTCAATCAAATCACCTTTGACCACATAACGTCCATCTGCACTGACATAAAATAAACGAGGTGATACAACAACTTGATACAAACCATCGATAGGCGAAGGAGTAATTTTTTCAGGGCTCACATCATTAAATAATTTTGCAATATTTTTTCTGGCAGTTTCTAAATCAATTTTTTCCGCGTAAACAGGCGTAATAAAAAGACAAATTGTTACAACAGTAAATACTTTATTTAATACATTTTTCATTTAATCTAGAACCTTTCAGATACGTTAATTATTTACAGAACCGATTATAACTGCTAAATATCGATTTTACTGTGAGTAGTTTGACCTTTTGAAACGAATTTTGTTCCCTTTGTCAGAAAATTCATTATTACAAATGTAGATTATTCTACCAGTTGCTCAAATATTGAAAAAACTCATAAAAGTACACCTTCATGACTTAATAGCCAACGCTTAATATTTAACTGTGCACCTTCTGTTTCACCTGCATACCCCCCTATTCCTTTTGCAGAAATAACCCTATGACAAGGAACGATAATTTGAATTGGATTTTTTCGACAAGCATTACCGACCGCTCGCGCACTGGAATTAAGGTTTTTCGCAATATCGCCATACGTTCGTGTTTCACCTAAAGGGATTTTCATTAACTCTTGCCATACAGATTTTTGAAAACGGGTACCCTTTTCAGCTAGAGGGAAAAAAGAAAATGGTTTTTTAGCAGTAAAATACTGCTCTAATTGCGATAAAACAGTATGAGCTAACGTATTATCTGTTACTTGATTAAGTAATGAATTATTAACTTTAGCCATTGAAGCATCATCAATAATAAGAGAATTCAGCTGCTTAGCATTGAATTCTATAGTCAACATGCCTATTTTAGAAGAGAAATATTTTGTAACCATACTAAATATGCCATTAATTACCAAAATACAAATTTACCACATAATATAAGCTTAAATATTAAAGTTTTTTATTATTTAGCCGAATATAACACTATCAAGAATAAGAAAAACTCAATTCAGGAGAGTTATTACATGAAGTTTTTATCCTTTATTTTTCTTCTCACTATTTCCAGTATGGCTTTTGCTAGTGGCGGCGGTGGTGGCTCTTCTCCGTTTATTGCACTTAATCCACCCATCATTGTTAACATTATGGATGGCCAACATATTCGACATATGCAAGTCATTATTGAAATTAAATTAGTTGATCCCGCAAACTCAGATAAAATAGATCTACATAGAGGCCCTATTCGTCATGAGTTAATATTATTATTAAGCAGTCAGGATGCCGAAACCATTAGCAGTGCTCTTGGAAAAGAACAGTTGCGTAAAGATGCTTTAGAAGCAATACAAAAGGTTATGCAAGAGTTAGAAGGTGATCCTATTGTGGAGTCGCTTTACTTTACTAATTTTATTATCCAATAATTATTTATTCTGAAAGTCTTAATTCTTTTGAAACTTCTGGTACCCGCAATAACCAAAGTTTTTTTAATTCATGTTTTAAAACAGCACGGCGTGCCGGTTCTTTAGTTGTTTTTAATAGTTGCTGATAAAAATTATGCGCATCTTGATATAACTCTGCTTTTGTTAACATTTCTGCTACTTGGTAACGCGCTGTTTGCCCCCAAGGATCTAAACCATTATTGCCTGCATGCAATGCTGACCGTAAATAAAGTCTAGCTGCAAAAGCATAGTCTTGTAGTGCTTTTTTTGAATCAGCCATCCAATAATATAATTCACGCTGCAAATGAACATCTTTAACTTTTGGAAATACAGCTTGGAATACTTGAAAAGAAAGCTTATGAGATTTTGCTGTTTGTAAGTCAAAAATAACTTGTAAAAACCGTTCTAACTGTTTTTTAGAAAATGATTTGTGTTTTTGTAGTAAATTTAATAAAACATTACTACCTTCATTTGGCTTGCCTCCTAAAACAAAAATTCGAGCACGCCTTAATTGCCATTGATAATCATCAACGCCATCCGGTGCAACTTTAATTGTTGTCATTAAATTTGATGCAAGCTCAACATTAGAACGGCTTAAAGCAATATTAACAATATCATAACGTATCGGGGTAGGAATAAAGTTAATCGTTTTAAAATGATTAGACTTTAAAAACAACTTCATGATTAACTGAGCACCACGCTTACGTTTGTGCATTAAATTTAAAAAACCTTTAGCTGCACGTAATTTAGCGGCATTATCTTGCCCCTTAAGCATCACCATTGTAAATAGTGAACGTGCTTTAACAGGTTCTGTTTTTTGAGATTTGATGGCCGCATTTAGCCATTGCTGATCATTACCAATTAAAAATTGTGATTTATTACCTAAATACACTGCATAATCTAAATAGGCTTTCCATAATGTATCTGCGCTAAAATTAAATAATCCCGCAGGTAGTTCAATATTTTTGTTTCCTGCCAAGACAAATTCAAGCGCATTAGCAGTAGAAGGTAGATCACCACTGCTTCGAGCAGATTCTGCTGCAACAGCCCAAAGCATATATTTCAGTTTATTATCTGCCCATTTGCCTCGCATTTGTCGTAAAGCAGATTGATATACTTTTCGTGGCGCTCTAGCTTTACTGCGTAGTTGGGCAAGTAAATAAAGCATTCCACCTTCAGGATGGTTCGTATCCTTCATTAATAAATCAACGACTTCATCTTCACGTTGATTGATCAGAAGTATATGTGCTCGCAATAAACGATCTTCTATCGTATTACTACTATAGTCTTGATAATAACGTTGAGCCGCAAATTGTGCATCACTCCCTTCATTGTCAACCAAATAACTTTTAATTATTCTTTTTTGCCACAAAGGTAACCATTGCTTTATCAGTTTGGGATTATTTTCTGCTTCAGCTTTTTTAGACCAAATTAACTGCAACAAAATTTGACGTGCGTGTTGGCCCTGCTTAAGCGTTAATAACGCATCAACTTGTTGTTGTTTCGCCCATAAATAAAAATTCTCAGGCAACCCTTTTTTATAAGTATTAACACGTTGTTGTAATTGTTGCCAACGTTGTCCTAATTGATAAATCAATAAACGTTCACTTTCCCACTCTAGCCAAATAGATGAACTATTTAAGTTAAGAGGTGGTTGTTGTGTATCAATAGATTGTAATGCTAAAGATACCGCGCCCGATTCCGCAATAAGCCTTACTTCTTTTATTTTATTAGGTAGAGTTTCTTCTGCAAAAGCCGTTGGAATAAAGAATAGGGAAATAAAAAAAGGCAAAACAAAAAACGGGTAGCACTTTCGTACTACCCGTTTTTTAAAAGAACCTAGCTTGTCCGTAAGCAACATTCTTCAATAATAAAAATAAGTTAAAGTTAAAAAACTTAACCCAATTTTTCTTTGATGCGTGCTGCACGACCTTGGAGGTCACGCAAGTAATATAATTTGGCACGACGCACATCACCTTTGCGTTTAACTTGAATGTTATCAATCGCAGAAGAGTATGTTTGGAAAACACGTTCAACGCCTTCACCATGAGAAATTTTACGTACTGTAAACGCAGAGTTAATACCACGATTTTTAATTGCGAGAACAACACCTTCAAAGGCTTGTAAACGCTCGCGCGTTCCTTCTTTTACTTTTACCTGAACAACAACGGTATCACCCGGTGCAAAAGACGGGATGTCCTTGTTCATTTGTTCTTTTTCAAGTTGCTCGATGATATTACTCATGCTTTTCTCCAAACTCTCACGAGTTTATTTAATTTCATTTAATCGTCTAATCGCGGTATTGCCTATTTATTCTCACGAATAAATTCCGCTAGTAATTTCTCTTCTACCTGACTAAGCGTTCGCTTTTCAAGTAATTCAGGTCTTCTTAACCATGTGCGACCTAATGCCTGTTTTAAACGCCAAGCCTCAATATTTTTATGATGACCACTTAATAAAATATTGGGGACAGCCTCGCCATCTAATACTTCAGGGCGAGTATAGTGAGGAGTATCGAGCAGACCATTCATAAATGAATCCTGTTCGGCTGAGTCCTCATGCCCTAATGCACCGGGAACTAATCGTGTTATACCATCAATCAGTACCATGGCTGCCAGTTCGCCGCCGCTGATAACGTAGTCTCCAATCGACCATTCTTCATCAACGTCACTTGCTATGAGTCGTTCATCAATACCTTCGTAACGACCACATAATAAAATCATTTCTTCATTTTCGGCTAAGTGTTGCAAACCCGCTTGATCTAGCTTGCGACCTTGTGGCGATAAATAAATCACTTTCGCTTTATCACTTAACTTACTTTTAGCTTCAGCAATTGCT
>VAOX01035611.1_pt1 | contig 10446 bp, 11 predicted proteins | sample 3393891 | NCBI WGS metagenome assembly VAOX01 (sample SAMN08290429, study PRJNA428436) | hydrothermal vent metagenome | isolation source: Deep-sea hydrothermal vent chimney | place: Indian Ocean: Southwest Indian Ridge | depth 2822 m m | reverse complement strand
GTATTCATCACCAATGAGGTGATTTCACATTTTTTCATTACGCTATCCAAATCAATAACTTGCACATCTTTTTCGCGCTCAACTGATTAATCTAGGTTTAAATAATCAGGAGAACAGGTCATGGACAAACAAACCTTAGCAGTTATTCTTTCATTTACACTTTATATTTTTTACGTGTTATTACCGATGATTCCAGCCATCGTTATCTATAAAATATTCCCTGATACAAAAGTTTCAGCCTCAGGCCTGATGGGCAATTTAAGCTTTAAAACCACAGGCGCTTTTGCCGCATATGTGGTAACCGTGTTTTTAGGTTTTTTCCTGGTGCAGAACACACACCAGCTAATTGCTCAAATCAGTAACCCTGTCTGGACATTAAAAACCACTGTAGAGCTATTCAATACCGATGGTACGCCATATAAAAACAGTAGTCTGCTGGAAACGCTGATCGTGAGTGTAGACCCAAAGCTACAGAGACTAAACGGCAATACGGTAATACTTAGCTTGCATGGCAATAAAAAGAACTGGCCAACAACACAGCTGAAATTTGAAATTCCTGGTTTTGGCTATGCACTGCTGGGCCTTGATGAAATCAGCAAAAACTCCGACATCGATAATTACGAACTGATTATAAACCGAAAAAAACCGGTGCGTATTGACGCTGATGATCAATTTCTAACAGAGTATTCAATTGATAACAATAAAACATTACGCCCGGATAATAACATCGGGCCTGAACTTGAAAGCCCTGCACTCTAAACACCTGGAACAGACATCACGAGAGAATATAAATGCTCATAAACAAACACCTGAAATTAACGACTCTGATACTTTTCCTGTGCCTGCCTGCTGTCGCAGATGCCACAAATCTGCGGGGAAAAATTGAAGGCAATAACCAGCACTATACTGCACCTTATCCACTGCCGGGGGCTAAAGTTGTACTGCATTTAAAAAAAACTGGAAAATGGCACGCTACAGGAAAATACATCACCGGGGCCGATGGCATGTATTACTTTAAAAATATTCCCGCCGGACAGTATTCTATCCAGGTTAATGGTCGTCAGAATTATCCTGTTACCGTATCTGGCAAGCCGGAGCAGGATCTGGCCCCGATTGTAATGACTTACTGAGCACATAAAGCCCCGCCTCATATTCACGGGTAGTCAATACCTCTCACTCATTCAATATCAACTATACTCGTGAGAACAACAGACTACCCGCCGATTTTTTTTGCCCTGAGAAACCCGCTAACGATGACGCACAGACATAAACACACTCTACATATGCTCACAGACAACAAACCATCACCAACCCAGCTGATGCAAACAGCACTTTTATTCAGGGGACTGTCTTACTCCACTGCCGGTAGCCTGATTGTCGCATTATCCATGGTCTATATTATTGGCCCACAGGCTAACCAGCTACATGCCTGGAAATGGCTTGCTGCACTCACTCTTATTAGCCTGTATCGCTGGATAACCCATTATTTCTACTCTCATCAGAACACTGCTCAGCTGAATGATAAAAAATGGGGACTTAATTTTAAAGTGGGGGCTTATGCCGCAGCAATCACCTGGGGCTCCTCAATGTGGTTGTTTTATCCAGACAACAATCCTGAATACCAGGTATTGATTATCCTGGGATTAGCTGGAGTATCTGGTGGCGCACTGGCTGTACTCTCATATGACTCAAAAATAATTACCTACTACCAGGCAATCATACTTGTTTTTTTAGAAAGTCGGCTACTGTGGGAAAACGAGCCATTTACAACAGAGCTTGCCGTTCTGAGCCTTTTTTACTTCGGCTTTCTAATGAAAGGTGGTCATGAGATTGGCCAGAATTACAACGAACTGGTTCAACTTCGATACGACACAGAAAAACATAATCTTGCTCTGCTATCGACCACCGAAGAAATCGCCCGCATTGGCTACTGGCAATGGGATATGAAGTCACAGAATATAGAGTTATCTATCAGCCTGGCAAAGATGTGCGCCACCGAACAGACCAATATAGATATGAAAACATGCCTTGAAAAAGTGCACACTGATGACAGGCGCAGAGTTAAACAGGCAATAGACTGTGTTGTTGAAACAGGCAAAGACTCGACCGTTGAATACCGTATACAAAACACTGAAAATGATGAATGGACGATTATGAACCAGATCATTAAACGTATCGAAAACGCCCAGGGTGGATACTCGATTCTGGGCACCGTGCAGGATATTTCTATTATCAAATCAGCAGAGAAAAAAATCTTTGATATGGCCTACTTTGATGAGCTTACAGGCCTGGCTAACCGCAATCATTTCCATCAGCATCTGGACGATCAGATAAAACATGCGAGAAGAAAAGACAGAAAACTGGCCATATTGTACATAGATCTGGATGGTTTCAAGGAAATAAATGACACATTAGGTCATGATCGCGGGGATGAATATCTGAAAATTATTGCTAACAGGTTAAAACACCTGTTAAGAGACATAGATTTTGTTGCGCGCCTGGGAGGAGATGAATTTTGTATTATTCTGGAGGATATTCATGAGGGCATCGATGCCAGCATAATTGCTGAACGCTGTCTTGAATTATCTAAAAACTCCGTCATGCTTGATAATCAGAAAATCATTCCCAAAATGAGCATCGGTATTGCGGTATACCCCAATGATGGCACTCAGGCAAATATGCTGTTAAAAGCGGCAGACACCGCTATGTACAGCGCCAAGCATGATGGCAAACATGCCTGTGCTTTTTACGACCCGCAGATGACATTAGACTCAATTGCCCGGCTACAGCTTGAAGCCGATCTGCAAACAGCATTGCTAAATAATGAATTTGAACTCTGGTATCAACCTAAAATTGCTTTAAATACTGCCCGGATGTCTGGCGTAGAAGCGCTCATTCGCTGGCAGCACCCGCAACGAGGTCTGATCGCCCCCGATTATTTTATTAGCACCGCAGAGCGAATCGGGCTAATTAACAAAATAGGCGAATGGGTACTACTCACAGCCTGCAAACAACAGCAACAGTGGAAACAGATGAACATTGAACTGAGTATTGCAATTAATATCTCATCCAGTCACTTCAGTTCAGAAGGTTTTCCTGAAAAAGTGGAGCAAATTACCCGAGAATTTAACCTTGCTCCTGGAGACCTTGAAATAGAAATCACAGAAAGCCAGACTCGTAACCCGAAAGAGCACATTAATATTTGTCGTCAGCTACAGAAAAAGGGTATTAAAATCGCAATTGATGATTTTGGTACGGGCTATTCATCCCTTTCTGTATTAAAACAACTGGAAATTGATACACTTAAAATCGACCGGGAGTTTATTCGAGAACTACCCTGTGAACCCGCTGCCGCTCTAATGGTTAGCACAATAGTCAATATGTCACTCGCAATGGGTTACAGTGTAGTTGCGGAGGGCGTAGAAACTCAGGAGCAGGCTGAATTCCTGTCTTCTCTGGGCTGCCCGATTATGCAGGGTTACTACTTTAGCAAACCAGTGCCTGCGCCCCGGATAGAAGAACTGCTAAATACCCATTTCAGGCTCTATTCTCAAACCACTCAGAAGCATTCTGAAAACCAGTAGGCAAACACCACAGCTACTGTTTTTCAGGTTCAGGGAAATAATCCTGAAAATTCACCATTATTTTGCTCATCAACACGGGCCAGAAGCTGCGGTTTAAGGTAAACTCCACCTGTAGATCAACTGCTTTACACAATGGTAATAAATGACTGAATACGCACTTATTCTAATCAGCACGATCTGGGTCAATAACTTCGTTCTGGTAAAGTTTCTTGGCCTGTGCCCGTTTATGGGGGTTTCTCGCAAGCTGGAAACCGCAATGGGCATGGCGCTGGCAACCACATTCGTACTCACTTTATCGTCTATTTGCGGCTACCTGGTTAATGAATTTATTCTGATACCGCTGGATATCGCGTATTTACGCACCATTATGTTTATTCTGGTAATTGCGGTAGTGGTGCAGTTCACCGAGATGCTGGTACATAAAACCAGCCCTCTATTATATAATGTGCTGGGCATTTTTTTGCCATTAATCACGACCAACTGTGCTGTTTTAGGTGTCGCCCTGCTAAACACCCAGCAGGAGCATGGCTTTTTGCAATCGGCTTTTTATGGCTTTGGTGCGGCTCTTGGATTTTCTATGGTATTAATACTGTTTTCTGGCATACGTGAGCGTATTGCGGTGGCGGACGTTCCTGAAGCTTTCCAGGGAACCGCCATTGCAATGATTACTGCGGGCATTATGTCACTGGCATTTATGGGTTTTATCGGACTGGTGAGTACAGGATAATCCAGAGCATCTATGTCCATCCTTATTGCCGTTATTACACTTGCTGCTATTGCTGCCCTGTTTGGTATTTTACTGGGGTATTCTGCATTAAAATTTCATGTTAAGGGCGATCCTGTCGTTGATAAAATTGATGCTCTACTGCCCCAGACACAATGTGGCCAGTGTACCTACCCGGGGTGCAGACCCTATGCCAAAGCCATTGCAGATGGCGAAGCCCATATTAACCAGTGCCCTCCCGGGGGAGAAATCACCATGCTTGCTCTGTCTGAACTGCTGGGTGTAGAGCCTGAAGCATTGCAGGAAGAACACGCAGATGAACCTGAAAAAACCGTTGTTTATATTGATGAGCAAATCTGTATTGGCTGCACACTGTGTATTCAGGCCTGTCCGGTAGATGCCATTCTGGGTGCTGCAAAACAGATGCACACCATTATTGAAGATGAGTGCACAGGCTGTGATTTATGTATTCCACCCTGTCCGGTCGATTGCATCTACATAAAACCCGTAAAAACTGAAGCGGACACCTGGCGCTGGCCGCTACCTGAAATGAACGAAATGGCACCTCGCACCTGAAACCATGTCATCTAACTCACCTTCACTCTCCCGCTTTCATGGCGGCATAAAACTACCGAGCCATAAGGCCATGTCTACCGGCAGCGAAATCCTTGAGGCAAAGCTGCCTGAGCAGCTTATACTCCCCTTGCAACAGCACATCGGTATTGCTGCCAGGCCACTGGTCAACATCGGAGATCATGTGTTAAAAGGTCAGATGCTGGCGCAGGCCTGTGGTGCAATTAGCGCCCCCATACATGCACCCACCTCCGGGCAGATTACTGATATAAATGAATATCCGGTGCCACACCCTTCCGGCCTGAATGCCCTGTGCATCATCCTGAAAAGTGACGGTGAAGAGCGCTGGTGTGAACGCCATCCGCTGAAACACGCCAATACAGAATCACCTGAAAAATTACGCCAACGGATTTACCAGGCCGGTATCGTCGGCCTGGGTGGGGCCACCTTTCCAACCGCCGTAAAGCTCGACCCGAAACTCAGCCCGAAGCTCAACCCGGAAATCAGCGGCAAAAAACACCCCGGCATCGATACCTTAATTCTCAATGGTGCCGAATGTGAGCCTTATATCAGTTGCGATGACATGCTGATGCGAGAATATGCCGAAGAGGTGATTTCCGGCTGTGAGCTTATTCAATATATAGTATCTGCCAGAGAGTGTTTAATTGCCATCGAAGACAACAAGCCCGAAGCCATTAAGGCACTGCGCAAGGTTGTTGAGCAAGCGTCATTACACACTATCAACATCATAGAAATCCCCAGCATCTATCCTGCCGGGGGTGAAAAACAGCTAATTAAAGTTATCACACAAAAGGAAGTTCCCTGCGATGGCCTGCCCTCAGATATCGGCATACTGGTACAGAATGTAGCCACTGCTGTAGCAGTGCATAATGCAATTCATTCTGGCGAACCGCTTATCTCACGTATTGTCACGATAACCGGAGAGGGCATTAAACAGCCTCAGAACATGCATGTTTTAATCGGTACACCGATGGCTGAACTGGTGGAGCAATCAGGTGGATACCATGAAAACGCCAGTAAACTCATTATGGGAGGGCCAATGATGGGCTTCTGCCTGCCCACAGATGAGCTGCCCGTTACCCGGGCCTGTAACTGCCTGCTGGTTGAAAACACCGCCATACAATCACCTGAAACGCTGCCCTGCATCCGTTGTGGTGCCTGCGCCGAGGTCTGCCCCGCACAGCTTTTACCACAGCAACTGTTCTGGCATGCCAGTTCGAAAAATTTCGATGTGGTGCAGGACTACCACCTGTTTGACTGTATAGAATGCGGCTGTTGCGCCCATGTATGCCCCAGCCAGATTCCACTGGTGCAGTACTACCGTTATGCAAAAACTGAAATCTGGAATCAGGAACGTGAGCGTATTAAATCAGACCATGCCCGCACCCGACACGATTTCAGACAGGCGCGGTTAGAAAGAGAAAAGCAGGCTCGGGAGGAAAAATTACGTAAAAAGAAAGCGTTACTGCAAAAGAAAAAACAGAAAGACGCCACCGAAAAACAAACGGGTGATGCCATCAGCAATACCGAAATCGACCCTAAAAAAGCCGCCATTGAAGCCGCTATGAAGCGGGTGCAGGAAAAGAAAGCGACACAGGCAGCGGCACAGTCTACTGAACAGACATCTGGAGAAAAAAACTAATGCCTTTTTTTAGTCACCTCCCCGTTAACCGCCACACAAATGAATTCGGAAGAGAATATGCAGTTTAAAACCACCAGCTCACCGCATATTACTCAGCATAACAGCGTACAGGCCGTTATGTTTAAAGTTCTGCTGGCAATGATACCCGGCACGATCGCAATGGTGACATTTTTTGGCTGGGGTGTGCTAATCAATATCATACTCGCCTGTGTGGTTGCACTAAGCTGCGAGGCCCTCATATTATGGCTTCGACAGCGCCCGATTAAACCTTATTTAAGCGATGGTAGCGCCCTGCTCACCGCCTGCCTGCTCGCTCTGGCCCTGCCACAACTAGCCCCCTGGTGGCTTACCCTTACGGGCACTGCCTTTGCCATTATTATTGCCAAACATTTATATGGCGGGCTGGGCTTTAACCCCTTTAACCCGGCTATGGTGGGCTATGTAGTGGTGATTATTTCATTTCCCAAAGAAATGACACAATGGGTTCCCCCTCTGCTCGAAGACCATATTCTGCTCAGTTTTAGTGAAACCCTGAGGGTTATTTTCACCGGTGAGTTACCCCTGAGCTATGGCTGGGATGCCATTACCATGGCCACCCCCCTGGACACCGTAAAAACACAGCTCGGCCTTGAACTGAGCATTAATGAAATTGAAAGCCATGATATGTATGGCCCCATGTTTGGCGCAATCGGCGGCTTTGGCTGGGAATGGGTGAATGGCCTGTTTCTGGCCAGTGGGCTGTATCTGGCGCTAAAGCGCATTATTGACTGGCGAATTCCCGCCGGGCTTATCATCGCACTGCTGGTGTTATCAAACAGTTTTGCACTCTACGACTATGCCTCCTTCACCCCCCCTACCTTTCATCTGTTTAGCGGGGGTATTATGCTGGCGGCATTTTTTATTGCCACCGATCCCATAACAGCCGCCACCAGCACCAGAGGTCGCTGGCTATATGGCGCGGGTATTGGCGTATTTATCTTTATTATCCGCACCTGGGGGGCCTACCCCGATGGCATCGCCTTTGCTGTGCTACTAATGAATATGGCTGCCCCCCTGCTGGACTACTACACCATGCCTCGCGCCTTTGGACATCGCTGGAATGAATTTCCACACCACCATAAAGACGAGAATGATGAATCTGAATAGCACAATATTTGTCAGTGGCCTTATTCTCGGCCTGTTTGCTATTCTTGGCACAGCTATCGTGGGTATTACACACGAAAGCACCGCTGCTAAAATAGCCGATAACGAAAAGATGGCTAAACTCAGGCGGCTCAACCAGATTCTGCCCCATGACCAATATGATAATGATCTGTTAAATACCACGCTTGTTATTGCCCCGGATGATCGACTGGGACAGCGCAAAGCGTCTACCGTGTACATTGCCCGTCAGCAAACAGAAATTAGCGCAATGATTTTTTCAGTGATTGCACCCAAAGGCTACAGCGGTAAAATCAAAATGCTGGTGGGGATTAACATGGACGGCAGTGTGGCAGGCGTGCGCATCGTTAGCCATAAAGAAACACCCGGGCTGGGTGATGCAATAGAGATAGAGCGTAGCGACTGGATTCTCGGATTTAATCTGCGTTCCCTGTTAAACCCCGATGAAAAAAACTGGAAAGTAAAGCGCGATGGTGGCTATTTTGATCAGTTTACCGGCGCAACCATTACCCCAAGAGCCGTAGTACGGGCTGTGCGTTTATGCCTGGTATACTTTAATCGACACAGGCAGGAATTAATCGACCAGTACCACCAGACACCGCAGAAAATCGCACAGAAAGACCCCGCTGAGAAAGGCACTGCTGAAGCAGAAACGCCCGAAACAGACCGTTCCAGAGAAACGAGTTCAAATAGATGAGCACTGACAATTTTAACGAAATATCTAAAAACGGCCTGTGGAACAACAATGTTGCCATGGTGCAACTGCTCGGCCTGTGCCCATTGCTTGCGGTTACAGGCACCGTTATAAATGGCCTTGGACTGGGACTTGCAACGCTGCTCACGCTGGTGCTTTCAAATGCAGTCGTGTCACTTATTCGTCACTGGGTACGCCCTGAAGTACGGGTACCTGTTTTTGTTTTAATTATTGCATCGGTGGTCACCACCATCGAGCTGATCATGAATGCCTGGTTCTTTGAGCTCTACACCGTGCTGGGTATTTTTATACCCCTCATCGTTACAAACTGCGGCATACTGGCACGCGCCGAGGCATTTGCATCTAAAAACAGCCTGCTACCCTCCATTACCGATGGCTTTATGATGGGACTTGGTTTTACCCTGGTGCTGGTGACCCTGGGTGGCATTCGCGAAGCCCTGGGCTACGCCACCTTATTTAATCATGCACATTTAATGTTTGGCGAAATCGCCCGCAACTGGACCATCGTACTAATTGATGACTACCCGGGCTTCCTGCTGGCCATACTACCTCCGGGTGCCTTTATTGGCATGGGCTTTATGATTGCACTGAAAAATGTAATTGATAACCGCCGACAGCAAAAAGCACAGTCAGTCTCTGTAACACCGGCGGCTATACAGACACCCCGGACAGAATGAACAAACACAAACGCAGTGAAATTTTTTCTCGGCTACGCGCAGAAAATCCTCAGCCTGAAACCGAACTCGAATACGCCAGCCCTTTTGAGCTGCTTATTGCGGTTGCATTATCGGCTCAGGCCACGGATAAAAGCGTAAATAAAGCAACTCGAAAATTATTTGCAGTCGCCAGTACGCCAGAGAAAATTCTCAACCTGGGGGAAGAGGGTTTAAAAAAACACATTAAAACCATTGGTCTTTATAACACCAAAGCCGCTAATATCCTGAAAACCTGTAAAATATTAATTGAACAGCACGGCTCAGAAGTGCCCGATGACCAACAGGCACTGGAAGCACTCGCCGGTGTTGGCAGAAAAACCGCCAATGTGGTGCGTAACACCGCATTTGGCCATCCGACCATTGCGGTTGATACACATATTTTTCGTGTTTCTAATCGAACAAAAATAGCCCCTGGAAAAACCGTGCTGGAGGTCGAAAAAAAACTGCTTAAATTTACCCCTGATGAATTTAAGCTCAATGCCCACCACTGGCTAATTTTACAGGGCCGCTACACCTGCATTGCACGCACACCCCGTTGTGGCTCCTGTGTCATTGAAGATCTCTGTGAATTTAAACAGAAAAATATTGATTAGGACTTAAAACACATGTTTGGCACCGACCGTAACCAGCTCAGGCAAATGTATAAATCTGCCTGGGAGAAGTTCCAGCTCCAGCAGCCATTAACGCCACTGGAAACACAAATTGCCGAGATTATTAAAGAACACCCGGAGTATCATGACTTCGTGACTCAACTGGATAAAGACTTTTTACCCGAAATGGGACAGACCAATCCTTTTTTGCATATGGGGCTACACCTGGGATTAAGAGAACAGGTCTCCACCAACCGGCCACAGGGGATTACTAAAATTTACCGCCAGCTGGTTAAACTGAAAAGCGATAGCCATAAGGCCGAGCACGCCATGATCGACTGTCTGGCTGAGGCCATGTGGTCTGCCCAGAGCAATAACCAGCCACCTGATGAGGCCGCTTATTATCAATGTCTGAAGGCGCTGATTCAGGGTCTGATGTCTGATGTCTGATGTCTCGCGTCTCTGGTTTTCTCTACCGGAGCTGGAGAACATTTCTCATATTGAAGAGGCATACCCGCTGAGTTCGGAAATCTCATTGCAGATTCTAGTAAAGCGGCCCCGAGCCTTGCATTACACACGCACTCTGATAGTATAAACCTAAAATCATCAGTTGAACGCACTCAAAGTGTGCTTCTGAGAGCTTGTTTAGCGTAGTCAAAAAGGGAGTGAATGGCCCAGTCCTTCGCGCGTTTTTTGACATAGCTAAACGTGCTCTCAGAT
>VAOX01026351.1_pt1 | contig 10452 bp, 11 predicted proteins | sample 3393891 | NCBI WGS metagenome assembly VAOX01 (sample SAMN08290429, study PRJNA428436) | hydrothermal vent metagenome | isolation source: Deep-sea hydrothermal vent chimney | place: Indian Ocean: Southwest Indian Ridge | depth 2822 m m | reverse complement strand
GATCAGGGTGCCGTAGTTGCGCCGTACATAATTTATTATCGCTTCGTCGAATTTTACACCGCCAATTCGTACGGAAGCTGAATAAACAATGCCGTTTAAAGACAAAACAGCCACTTCCGAAGTGCCGCCCCCAATATCAAGTACCATTGAGCCGCGAGCTTCATGGACCGGCATATTGGCACCAATGGCCGCTGCCATAGGCTCTTCGATTAAAAATACCTCACTGGCACCTGCACCAGCGGCAGATTCTTTAATGGCTCGCCTTTCTACCTGGGTGGAACCGCAAGGTACGCATATTAGTACACGAGGGCTGGGTTTGAAGAATCGTGTTTCGTGAGCACGGTGAATAAAATGCTGTAACATTTTTTCTGTGATAGTGAAATCAGCAATTACTCCATCCATAAGCGGTCGAATGGTCGTAATGTTGCCTGGCGTGCGGCCTAGCATCAATTTTGCTTCATTGCCTACAGCCGCGATAGACTTAGGTCCGCCAGGACCACGGTCTTGCCGAATGGCGACGACGGAAGGCTCGTTAAGAACAATTCCTTCTCCGCGCACATAGATCAGCGTGTTTGCTGTTCCCAGATCTATTGAAAGATCGTTTGAAAAAATTCCGCGTAATCGTCTAAACATCTTCCTGCTCTAAGCCTTTTTATAGAAAATCCATTAATTTAGTAACTTTAACAACGCTTGCTGAATTGAGCAAGCAACATTGAATGATAAATGTTTGTTTTTGTTACTGGCATGATTGCCTTTGACCAACAATACTTCACTGCATGAATCATTCCGGAACAGTTAATATTTTTATTACATACTAAATTAAAATAGACTAGCTAAGGAATTAAGCAACTGGATATGTATACCAATAATCATAAGTGTGATAATTTACACGCCCTCTTGGACGTATCGTTGGAGTAAAAGAATGTCTTTGGACAATGAAGGTGTCGAAAAAATAGCCTTGCTTGCACGGCTATCAGTGGATAAATCTGAGTTAGCGGAACATGCCAAACAGCTCAATAATATTATTGATTTCGTTGAGCAGATGTCGGCAGTTGATACAGATTCGGTATTACCGATGGCACATCCAATGGACCAGCAGCAACGTTTACGACCTGATGAGGTCTCTGAAAAAGACCAACGAAAAGAATTCCAGGCTATTGCCCCTGATATTGAAGCAGGGCTATATCTAGTCCCCAAGGTGCTAGAGTAGCGAGTAATAGTGTTATAAATAAGTACAGAAAAAACCACGTTTTATCAATATGTTAAGAGTCTAAGGTAGTATAAAGACCGCAATATCAGGAACTTAAGTTAATGCATAATTTATCCATTAGTGAGATGGCTGCAGGGTTAAAAGACGGAAAATTTTCGAGTGTTGAGCTGACTCAGCACTTTCTTGACCGAATCAATTCACTTGATTCTAGTTTGAATTCATTTATTACCATTTGCGATGAGCAGGCACTGGCGCAAGCAAAGCAAGCTGACCAGAAAATCGCGGCGGGAGATATCACTGAGTTAACCGGCATTCCTTATGCTCACAAGGATATTTTTTGTACAGAAGGAGTTCGAACAAGTTGTGGCTCTAAAATGCTCGACAATTTTATAGCTCCTTATAATGCTCATGTGACTGATCAAATGAACAACGCCGGAGCAGTGATGTTGGGTAAAACTAACATGGATGAATTTGCCATGGGTTCTTCGAATGAGACCAGTTTTTACGGAAATGTCAAAAACCCGTGGGATAAGGGCCGGGTTCCCGGCGGTTCTTCAGGAGGTTCTGCTGCTGCAGTCGCTGCCCGCTTGGCGCCACTTGCCTCAGGAACAGATACTGGAGGCTCTATTCGTCAGCCAGCGGCTTTATGTGGGATTACGGGTTTAAAGCCAACTTATGGGCGAGTATCACGCTATGGGATGATCGCTTTTGCATCAAGTCTTGACCAAGGTGGCCCATTTGCACGTTCAGCAAAAGATGCAGCCTCTATGTTGCAGTCGATGGCAGGGTTTGACAAGCGTGACTCTACTTGTGTTGATTCTCCTGTGCCTGATTACAGTAAATCGTTGGGAGACTCGGTAAAAGGTTTGAAAATTGGATTGCCAAAAGAATTTTTTGGTGAGGGTCTTGATAGTAAAATGGGTGACGCGGTACACGCGGCAGTCGAAGAATATAAAAAACTGGGTGCTAAATTAGTTGAAATCAGTCTGCCTAACTCAGGTTTATCAGTTCCTGCGTACTATGTGGTCGCACCAGCAGAGTGTTCTTCAAATCTTTCCCGCTTCGACGGTGTACGCTATGGCCATCGTTGTGACTCGCCTAAAGATTTGGATGATTTATATATGCGCTCTCGGGCTGAAGGTTTCGGCCCTGAGGTTAAGCGTCGAATTATGATTGGTGCGTATGCTTTATCGGCAGGTTATTATGATGCCTATTATTTAAAGGCGCAAAAAATACGCCGTTTGATCAGCGATGACTTCAAGAAAGCATTTGAAAAAGTTGATGTGATCATGGGTCCTACTTCACCGTCGACGGCCTTTGGTATTGGTGAGAAATCGGACGATCCGGTGACGATGTATTTATCCGATATTTATACCATTGCCGTTAATCTCGCAGGCCTTCCCGGGATGTCTATTCCTGCTGGATTTGTTGAGGGTCTGCCTGCTGGATTACAGATTATAGGTAATTATTTTGACGAAGCGCGCTTGTTGAATGTTGCACATCAGTATCAGTGCGTAACGAATTGGCATGAACAGTCCCCTAAAGGACTTGATTAGACCTTGTTGCTTGGCGCCAGAATTCGTGATGAAATAAAATTCGAGATTGAGGTAATAAAATGGAATGGGAAACAGTTATTGGTTTAGAGATTCACACTCAGCTGGCGACCAATAGTAAAATATTTTCAGGTGCATCCACTGCGTATGGGGCAATGCCTAACACTCAGGCCTGTGCAGTTGATTTAGGCTTTCCGGGTGTTCTTCCAGTTTTAAATGAACAAGTAGTTAATATGGCGGTGAAGTTTGGCTTAGCCATTGGGGCTGAAATTACCAAGCGCTCTGTGTTTGCTCGTAAAAATTATTTTTATCCAGATTTACCCAAAGGTTACCAAATTAGCCAATTTGAGCTACCGATTGTTGGTATAGGCTCTATTGAAATTGAGCTAGAGAATGGCGAAACCAAAACAATTGGGGTGACACGGGCTCATTTGGAAGAAGATGCAGGCAAGTCTATGCATGAAGATTTTCATAATATGACGGGCATCGATTTAAATAGGGCGGGCACCCCTTTATTGGAAATTGTATCAGAGCCGGACATGAGTAACGCTAAAGAAGCGGTGGCTTATATGAAAAAAATTCATTCCTTGGTGCGCTATCTGGAGATTTCAGACGGTAATATGGCTGAAGGATCATTTCGTTGTGATGCTAATGTGTCAGTTCGTCCCAAAGGTCAGAAGGAGCTCGGCACTCGTAGAGAGCTTAAAAATATTAACTCGTTTCGGTTTGTCGAACGCGCTATTAACGTGGAAATCGAAAAACAAATCGATATAATCGAAAACGGTGGCGAAGTTAAACAAGAAACACGTTTATATGACGCTGCTAAGAATGATACTCGTCGGATGCGTAGCAAAGAAGAGGCGAATGATTACCGTTATTTTCCTGATCCTGACTTGTTACCACTCGAGCTGGATGATGCTTTGATTGAATCGATTCGTAAGACTTTGCCTGAGCTCCCTGATGAAAAGAAAAAGCGATTTATTACAGACTATGATTTAAGTTCATATGATGCAGAAATATTGACATCAAGTCGTGAGTTGGCTTCTTATTATGAGGCAGTTAATAAAGTTTCGGGTGAGCCTAAGTTGTCTGCAAATTGGGTCAATGGCGATTTTGCAGCAATGTTAAATAAAGAAAATCTGGATATTACTGACAGTCCTATCCTCGCTGAAAATCTTGGTGCAATGGTGAAATATATTGGTGACGGCACTATCACCGGGAAAATTGCCAAGAAAGTGTTTGAAGGAATGTGGGCAGGAGAGGGCGATGCAGATGCAGTCATTAAGAAGCATGATCTTAAACCTATTACTGACTCTGGTGCAGTAGAAAAAATAGTGGATGAAGTGATCGCTGCCAACCCGACACAAGTCGAACAGTATAAAGGTGGAAACGAAAGATTATTGGGTTACTTTGTTGGACAAGTGATGAAAGCCAGTAAAGGCAAGGCTGATCCTGGGCAAGTTAATAAAATTATTAAGGATAAACTGTCGTAAATTCAAAATAAAGTTAGAAAGTAGAAGGGGAGAGTGAACCTCTCCAGGTTTAACGAACACTTTTAATCAGAGACAAAAAAATAAAGGGGGTGGACCCCTTTGTTTTTCTAACCTACGGTATTTAATTTCATTAAACTCAATAAAGGGCTCTGACCCCTTTTTATGTGGCATAACTCAATATGGCAGATCAGGATCAACTCCATCGTTTTATCTTTGAGACTACCTCAGTGCGCGGTGAATATGTGCATCTTGATTCAACTTTTCAGGCGGCGCTTTCTCGTCATGACTACCCACCGATAGTGGCCAATTTACTGGGGCAAGCGATGGCGGCGACGGTTTTATTGGGTGCTACGGTAAAGTTTGAGGGCTCTCTGATACTACAATTGCAAGGCAAAGGCCCTATGACTTTGCTGGTGGTGCAACTATTTTCAAATGGAAGCTTGCGTGGGCTGGTCAATTGGAATGAAGCTGACTTGCCAGAAACAGATAATCTTTCCTCCTTGTTTGGTAGTGGCCAATTGGTGATTACCATTGAAGCCAGTATCAATGCCAATAATAAAAAGTCCGGGCGTAAAAAGGGTGAAAGGTATCAAGGGATAGTGGAGTTTGGTGACGGTAATATTGCCAAGGCACTTGAGGGCTATTTTAAACAGTCTGAACAGCTCGAGACACGCCTTTGGTTGTCGGTAAATGATCAACACGCCGCAGGATTATTAGTTCAGGCAATGCCATCAAACCAATCACAAATGCAGAATGGTGATCAAGAAGAAAACGATAAGGAAAGCTGGAATCGTATAGCAATATTAAGTGATACTGTTACCAACGAAGAAATGATTGGCTTGCCTTTTCGAGAGATAATACGTCGTTTGTATCACGAAGAAGACGTGCGAGTGTTTGAGCCTGAAATCATCAGGTTTCGCTGCACTTGTTCACGTGTCCGCATAGAAGAATTATTGCGCAGCCTTGGCGAAGATGAGGTGAAAGATATCTTGAAAGAAACTAGCAAAGTTGATGTAGATTGTGAATATTGCAAACAACATTATAGTTTTGATGCTATCGATGTAGAAAAATTATTCTTAAAAGAAATTGGCCCGGACATGTCACGAACCAGGCATTAAGTTTAACACGAATCCATATCCCCTCTAAATTACCGGACAGGGAAAATCAATGTCAGGTCTGCAAAATAAAATAGCTGTCGTCACCGGCGTTGCGAATCAACGTAGCATTGCTTGGGCGATCGCCAAAAAACTACTGATTAATGGGGTTGAAGTGGCCTTTGCGGTAGAGTCCGAAAAGGCAGGCAAAAAAGTACAGCAATTACTCCGACAGTTATTCGAACAGTATCCCGATAAAGTAGCAGAGCCCGTTATTATAGAGTGCTGCGATTTTCATTTATTAGGCGCCGCTCAGCCTCTATCGCCGGTAAAAACATTATTTGATGTTATCAGTAATCGGTGGGCCAAACTTGATATTCTCGTGCATTCCATTGCCTGGACGCCTGCTCTGGGGTTACCACTGCATGAGGTGAAGCAACAACAGTTTCTGGATACCATGAATATCAGCGTGTATTCTATGATTGAACTTGCTCGCAGTGCCTTACCTTTAATGCAAGCAAACGGTGGGTCTATAGTGACTTTGTCGTATCATGGGGCACAAAAAGTAATACCGGGATATGATGTAATGGGCGTTGCCAAAGCAGCGCTTGAGTCAGCGGTGCGTTATCTTGCTTATGATCTGGGAGCCCAATCAATCAGAGTCAATGCTATTTCTGCGGGTCCAGTAAAAACACTGGCCTCATCTGCCATGAAAAATTTTAATGATAAGCTGGAACAAAGCGAGCAGCGTTCACCGTTGGGGTGTAATATTAATACTGGTGATATCGCAGATTTATGTGCTTTTCTGGTGAGTGACGAAAGTAAGGCGATTACCGGCGGCGTTCACTATGTTGATACCGGGCTGAATATTCTTGGAGCCTGAAGGATAATCGCCATTTATCGCTGGCCGCCAGAGATAGTGGAGTGACGGAGGCTAGTCCACCGAAAGTGATCACGTCGAGTTGTTCAATGTGTCTGTCCCTACTACAAAGACACGTTAATAGTGTAATCGTCATTTCTTGTTATGTTGTTTTTCAATTTCTTCCCTTACGATGATGACCAAGGATTCGATCGTTAAATAGTCTATTAGCTGGGTTGCCTCTAGTGTTTCATTGACAGGTAATTCTGGCAGCCATTGTATTAATTTCAGTTTTATCGCTTCACTGAGAGGGCCTGCAGCCACAATTTGTTCGCGTTCAAATCCTGCTCGTGCCACGAGATCAAGGTCTTCTTTTTGTAATTTAATTTTAAACTGATCTTCAAAATGAAACATAATATCCATGAAGTCGAGCGAATCGGCACCAAGGTCGTTGATTAGACGGCTTTGCTCAGTGATTCCATTGGTGTCGATCGCCAGACTGTCAGCGACACAAGCGATAATAGTGCCGACTATTTTTGTCTTGTCGATTGTTTGGGGTGGAGTTAAAGAAGTCATTGTTATCCTCGTTAAAGTAATCTTTTAACACGTTAAGGTTTGTAATGGCTGGCAATTAGGCAGGCATTTTTACCACCAAAGCCAAAAGAATTTTTTAAAATATGATCAAGTTGGAGTGTTTGGCTATTTTTAGTGACATGATTCAGTTGGCAATGTGGATCGATTTGTTCAAGATTGAGTGTGGCATGCAAGTGCTGTTGTTGCAGGCTTTGAATCACCGCAATTGTTTCGACTACACCCGAGGCTGCGATTAAATGACCGAGCATGGATTTACTGGCAAACACAGGAACATGATCAGCCCGATCCGCTAATAAATCACGGATGGCGGTGGTTTCAGCGACATCATTTTTTTCGGTTCCAGTTCCGTGCGCACTGATCGCTGAAAGTTGATTGGCTGCCATATTAGCTGATTTTAATGCTCGCTGCATAGCACTGAGAGCCCCGGTACCATCGGGCCTTGGATCGCTAATGCGAAATGCATCCAGACTATTACCATACCCGCTAATTAACGCAAGAATTTTTGCCCCACGGGATTGAGCGTGCTCAACACTTTCCATCGCCATAAATCCGGCTCCTTCTCCTAATACAAAACCATTTCGTTTTATATCAAAGGGACGTGAGGCCGCTTCTGGAGAATCGTTGCATTGGCTTAAAGCACCAATGCGCGCAAACCCACCCATGCCCATTGGGTTGATCATGGAATCTGTACCGCCGGCTAATATAAAATCGGCGCGATCGTAGCGAATAGCTTCAAATGCGCGTCCTATTGCATCAGTGCTTGCAGCACACGCTGAGATGTGAATTTCAGGCGCCAGGGTCATTTGGTACTCGTGTGAAATCATATGTGCTGCGAGATCAGAGGGGGTATTAATGAAAGATAATCTTTCATGCCAAGGCATGACGGCAAGTAGTTGTTCCAACGTTTTATTGTTCGAATGAGCTTTCACCAGATCGGGCATTGAAAAAAGCTCAAGGCCAATACCAATAGCCAATTGTGTGCGCTCGTTTCGACTAAGTGGGTGAGTGACCGCTTGTTGCATTGCTTGGGCTGCAGCAGATAAAGCAAAATCCAGTTTAATGTCGGCCTGTTTTCGCGGGAATTGTTTTACTTCTGCTGCAATATTAACTGATAACGGGCTGGCATCAAAGTGCGTGACTTTGCTTGTCCCTGATTCTAGCGCAAACAAGGCTGTCATCATTTTTTCAACGTTATTGCCCAACGGACAAACAACACCTAGCCCCGTGACGGCCACTTGTTTGAGTGTGGTTGTCATGGTATTGAGAGTCGAAGTGAGGCATTAATTCGATCTGTGCTTTTTATGACGACAGAATACTGTCCCTGATTTTTTTTCTCAAGAGTCAGGGCAATGAATAATCCTGGGTCGACAGCACCTGCATCGGCGTTAAGCATTCGACTTGTGTTGAATGATTCGGGAGGTGCTTGTAGTGGATTAAAAGACTGGTAGTGAATAGATATTTCATCCAGAGAGGCCAGGGGTGTTGTAGCATCCTGTGCACTTAATACCAGAATGCTGGCAGAATCAATCAACAAATGTTGATTGTTGTTGTCGATATTTAAACGTTTAACATGATGTCTAACCAATGGGTTAATTTGATCAGCAACGGCTCCGACAATGGCGACCTTGATCTTGTGCTGCTGCAAATCATTGATGGCTTGTTGTAATGATTGGAACCATTGCCCTGGGCCTGGGTAGTTGATCTGGTATGGCCCGCGAATACCCATATTATAAGATACATGATAGGCCGGCATATTCGGTAGGCATTTAAAGGTCAGTAAGGGGTTCAGTGCTGGCATGGCTTTATTGGCGAAGCGATTCATACTAAATTTCCCCTGGTCGCTCGAGTTATCGCATAAACTATTCAAAGGGGATTGCTCAAAGGGGACTGTGCCAACGGTAAAATATAAGCCAGTGTGTTTTTCGAGAGTGTTAGTATCCAACCCCGCTTGATGAATAGCTTGGTTCGCCGCAAACACAGCCATTTTATCTTGTCGCGCCATGAGTTTTATGTGTTTTCGATCTTGTAGTAAATGTCGGACGTCAGGATCGCAACGAAATTGCTCTGGTTGCATCTCATCAGTAGAAGGCATATCAGACAGTAGTTGGTTTGCTGTGGCTAGCTCATTGGCTATCCAGCCACATCCCAATACAAATATTTTTTGATTATTAGTAAGGGGGGGGGGGGCTTTTCGATTTTGGGTATTCATAAAATAAGCGGGCAAGGTTCCAGTTCGCGGGTCAATATTCGATACAATTTTCGCCTATGTTGGTGTAGTGTGTCTGTATTGTTGCTGTGCAGAGCCATATTTAAGGTTCCCTGGGCTTTGCGTTGCTCATTTACCGTAACCTCAATTTTAAGTTTTGCGGCATCCTTGTTGAAAGATAACAGCTTCGCTCGCAAGGTAAGACATTCTCCCGGGTAGCAGGGCTCATGGAATTTCACTTTATCCACCTGTGCTAATAAGGCTCTTTTTAAAATACTGCCGGGATCATGATTAATAGAAACTTCCACCAAAAATCCGGACAACTGTGCCATAGATTCAATAATTAATGCACCAGGAAAAATCGGGTAGTCCGGAAAGTGATCGTCAAAAATATCATCGGCGAGGCTAATGCATTTGATTCCAGTCGCTGACTGCTCTGATTCAAATTCAGTGATTTTATCAATCAGGAAATAACGCATCGTTAAAGACCTCCGTCGACTACGATACTTTGTGCTGTAACATAGGTGTTTTCAAGGGCAAACCAGCAGATGACTTCGGCAATCTCAGCGGGACGTGCCAGGCGTTTAAGGGCTGAATGTTTTAAAAAATTATCCACATGTTGTTGCGGTACATGGTCAGTGTGAGTCTCTTCGGTGATTCCAGGTATCACCAGATTAACACAGATATTATCAGGTCCCAATTCACGTGCAAGGGCCTGGTTTAAGCCAAGCAATGCTGCTTTTGACGCAGCAAAGTGTACTGCCGAAGGCACAGTCTTACTGCCGTTCAAGCTACCCATAAGCAAAATATTACCGCCATTCTGTTTAAGGAGTGGTTTAGCTATTTGACAAATCTCAATAGACAGCGCTGTATTGTAGGCGAGCATATGGCTAATGGATGCTGAGCCAAGATGCTCAATATTAATAAAGTTATTCACTGTGTTATTCGGTGCTTGATTACTTGTTGAGCCATGTGTATTGCTTTTAGCGCCGGTTATGGTAAAGGTACCGGCATAGGTTTCAAGCGTAATAATCAGGGCATCCAGAGTTTCATTTTGCGCTTTCAGTCGGGTTAAGGTTTGTTGAATATCGTCCTGTAGTGTATTCTCGCCGAGATTAAATGTCGGAGTAGTATTCGTTGAAAAGTCTGATTGAGCAGCGCTATTTATCATATCAAAATGCGTTAGCACTGAATGGTTTTGCGTCGCCAATTGCGAAACAATTGCTTTGTCGGTAGCAGTATTATTGCCTGCAAGGAGGACTGTTTTCTGTTTCATAATAAAGTGTTGTTCATTTAGAACCCGCCATCGGCCAAAAGAGTATTACCCGTCATATAGCTCGCGCGATCAGAAACCATAAAGCAAGCGAGCTTGGCAATTTCAGCTAAGGTTCCTACTCTTCCCAGTGCTGTGTTTTTTAAGTATTCTGAAAGTTTCTTGGCGGG
>VAOX01043278.1_pt1 | contig 10456 bp, 8 predicted proteins | sample 3393891 | NCBI WGS metagenome assembly VAOX01 (sample SAMN08290429, study PRJNA428436) | hydrothermal vent metagenome | isolation source: Deep-sea hydrothermal vent chimney | place: Indian Ocean: Southwest Indian Ridge | depth 2822 m m | reverse complement strand
ATTATCTACATACATGTCTGATTCAATGGAGCAATTGGTACGAGAATTTGAACACTTCCCTGGCATAGGACCTAGGCAAGCGAAGAGATTTGTTTATTATCTTCTCTCAACTTCTCAAGCTACGCGTACTACACTTTCCACTATGATTGATAGGGTTGGTACGGAAGTTAAAAAATGTACTGATTGTAAGCGTTTTCAAAATAGCGGTAAAGAACTGTGCAGAATCTGTGAAGATAAAACTAGAGATAACACTTCTTTACTGTTAGTTGAGAAGGACCAAGACATCATCGTCATAGAGAAAACACATCTTTATAATGGAAAATATTTTGTGTTGGGTGGTGTCTTAACACTTTCTGGGAAAGGAGTTATTCAAGAAAATGCTCTTATGAATCTTATTAAGCATAGAATTAAAGAAGGCCTTTCAGAAATAATTATAGCACTTTCAGCTACATCTGAAGGAGAGCACACTACGGATTATATACGAGCGTTGCTTACTCCATATAGATCACAAATACGCGTAAGTGTACTTGGCAGGGGTCTTTCTACTGGGACAGAGCTTGAATATACGGATGAACAAACAATGTCGGGAGCAATTCTTAATAGAAAGGAATCTTAATAGATAATTAGAGAATAGATTCTATGCTGACAGATACAAACGGTTGGCGATGACCACGGCGTTTAATATATCTACTTTTTGGTTTATATTTTACAACATCAATTTTCTTAGCACGTCCTATTGCTACAACTGTTGCTTTAACTTTAGCTCCTTTAATTATTGGTGTACCGATGGTAGTATTTGATCCATCATCTACTAGTAGCACTTCTTCAAAGACAATAGAATCACCTTCTTTCTGTGTATCAGATAGTTTTTCTATAGAGATAATGTCCCCTTTTGAGACGACATATTGCTTCCCTCCTGTCTTTATAATTGCGCATTCCATAATGCGCTTATAATACCGTTTCTAACCATAAAAAGCAAGCTTTTAAGATATATTAATATTATTGAACGATATAAATGCCAGTATGATCATTTTGGTATCAATGCCCATTCCGTTAGTGTCTTTCTTAGTTAAGATTTTGCAATGATGCTTTTTCTGTATGTATCAAGATGTGTAAGTGCGATGCCTGTACCACGCGCAACACAGAAATATGCATCTTTTGCTACTTTCGCTTGTACTCCTGTTCGGCGATATACCAATTCTGTCATATTTTTTAATTGTGAAGTTCCACCAGTTAATATGATTCCGTTATCAACAATATCACTTGCAAGTTCTGGAGGAGTACTTTGTAGGACTTTACGTATTGCTCCCATCATTTCGCGCAGTTCCCTACCAGAAGCATGCACGAGTTCATTTGTAGAAAATTCTACAGTACGTGGAAGCCCGGATACTAAGTCTTGTCCCTTAACGGACATTTTTTCCTCATCTTCAACTGATACAGCAGATCCAATATTTATTTTTACTTCTTCAGCAGTTTTATCACCTATGGAAAGATTGTATTGTTTCTTGGCAAAATCAACGATTGCGTGGTCGAGTTTATTTCCCGCACACTTTACACTGGCAGAAGTTACAATCCCACCAAGAGATACAACAGCTACATCAATAGTTCCACCACCAATGTCTACAATCATTTGCCCTGATGGTTCATGAATTGGAATACCAGCTCCTATTGCTGCTAAGATTGGTTCCTTAACTACAAATGCGTTTTTTGCTCCAGCATTTATAGCAGCCTCAATTACGGCACGTTTTTCAGTTGAAGTGACTCCAGCTGGAACTGAGATAAGAACAGTTGGGCGAAAAGGATTTCTATGTAATGCCTTGCGCATAAAGTGAGACAACATGGCTTCAGTTACGCGATAATCTGCAATAACACCATCTTTCATAGGGCGGTACGCAATTATTGATTCTGGGGTTCTACCGATCATCTCTTTCGCTTCAGTCCCAAGTGCTAATAATTTGCTTTTATTCTGCTCTACCGAAACAGCTACGACTGAAGGTTCATTTAATACAACTCCTTTACCAGGTACATATATAAGTACATTTGTAGTACCAAGATCGATGCCTAATTTTGGAGAGAAGAAATACATATATTTCCATGATACCGCGAAATGTATGATGTGGCAAAAATATACGTCAAGTGTCTAATATAACCCTAAAGAAACAGAAAGGAAATGTGGTAGCTAAACTTTCACACTTCCTTCATATATTGGGTTTGAATCTAACGCTAATTATGAAATATTATAGCTTGGAGTTGCTGAACGTATGTCTGTGATACGTATATCTTCGTAGTGAGCATGTTGTGTTGCGTCAACAGTACCCTGTTTAACCAGTTCAAGTAATGCCAGAAATGAAACTACAACGTTTATCTTCTCCTTTTCTGAGAAGCCTGAAAATTCACGAAAGGAAATGTCTAACGCTACGCGTACACGTTCTGATAATATTTGTATAGTGTCTTCAAGTGATGCTGTTTTCTGTACGCGTGTTTTAGGAAGTTGTTCCTTTTGTGTTTTACGTATCGAGAGTAGTGTAAATAGAGTATCAGCTAGAAGCGTAGGAATGCAGTCACGCCCTGGTGAGAAGGTAATCTCTTTCATCGTTGTGTTTCTTGCGAAAAGAGGTGTTTTTAAGAATCTCCCTTGTAATTCACGTGCCGCCTCTTTGACTTGTTTATATCGCTGTAAACGTATTTTCAATTCTGCAACATCATCCTCCTCATCTTCCGAAAGCGTGAATTGAGGTATTAATGATTTAGATTTAATTAGAAGAAGTGTCGCTGCAATAGCAATGAAGTGTGTAGTTTCTTCCAGTGGAAATGTCTTTTGAGCACGTACGTGTATAATAAAATCGTTTGTTATAGAAGTTAGTGATATGTCATTAACCAATAGCTTACGTTTCTCAATAAGTTCAAGAATAAGCTCAAATGGACCCTCGTACACAGAAGTTTTTATAATAAAATCAGATTTTGTTATAACTTGTCTTTGTATCATGTAAAAATATATTAGAAAATGTATAATGCACGTTCCTCTCCAAAATATGACCTATGACGATACCCCTATAGCACATTTGATACGATTCATCTTCTCTTTGGCGCGCAGTGATGCTTCTCCCCTACCACGCTCAAGTAATTCTTCAATAATGCCAGGTTCTTTCTTTAGTTCTTCGTATCGTTTTCTAATAGGAGAAAGATAGGCATCTAGATCTTCTAGAAGTATCTCTTTGAGTATTTTATACTCTCCCTTATGTTCCTCGTAGATCTTTTCAAGTTCATTTTCACTACGTACCAATGAGTGAATTGCATACACTGTTTCAGGACGTTGTGCTGATGAGTCGGTAACAATACGCATTACACTCCTTTCAATCATCTCACGTGAAGCGAGCAGTGGTATAGTATTCCCGTAGCTCTTGCTCATCTTTTTACCGTCAATACCAGGTACTGTGGCAACCGATGGCATAATATACGCTTCGGGAAGGATAAAGACGTCATCTTTATATATGTGATTAAATTTTTGCGCAGTATCGCGAGCAATTTCAATATGTTGTTTTTGATCTTCACCAACTGGTACAATATTTGTATCATATAGTAGAATATCCGCAGCCATGAGCATTGGATAGTTAAATGTGCCAACTGATATTGTTTCATCTTTGGTACGCGCGTCTTTGAATGCGTGCGCACGCTCAAGATATGGCATGGTGGTGATGGTATCAAATATCCAAGCAAGTTCCGTATGCTCTGAAATATCTGATTGTTTAAAAAATACAACATCATCACGATCAAGACCTATTGCAAGATATGTAAATATCAATTCTTGTATAAGATCATGCATTTCATCAGCATTATGTACAAAATTAAGAGCGTGATAATCTGCCACCATTATGTACGCCTTATATTCTTTTGATTTACATAGGTTTATCCATTGACGCATAGCACCAAAATAATTTCCAATGTGTATTTCACCAGTGGGTTTAATGGCTGAAAGAAGTATTTGTTTCGAAGTACTCATGTTACTTTCATACCATACCACACACTCAACTACTTGGGTGTAACGATATTTTCTGGATTTCCTGTAGCAAATGTGGATAGATTTTCAGCAGTAGTATTAAGTATGCGCTCAATGGCCTCTTGCGTGTCAAATGCTATATGTCCTGTTACGATTACACGTGGATGTTCAATAAGATAATGATTTTCAAGCACAGTTTTAAGTTCTTCTTCACGAGGATGCACAACTGAGAACAAACGTTCCTCATCCTTCATATCACCTTCTTCCTCAAGTACATCAATACCTGCTCCAGCTAAAATATTACTCTTTAACGCACTCACCAAAGCATCTGTCTCAACTACAGCACCACGTGCAGTATTTATCAGATAGGCACCTTTTTTGAAAGAGTGGATATTCTCCATGTTAATAAGGTGATGAGTATGAGGATTATATGGGACGTGAAGAGTTACAATATCTGATTTATTCAATAACTCTTCAAGTGGCACGTAGTCAAATCCATACTTCTTTGAGAGTTCCTCATTTGGGTATGCGTCGAACGCAAGCACATTCATAGAGAATCCTTTTGCTATTTCTATTGCATGTATACCAATATGTCCAGTTCCAACCACTCCAATTGTCTTTCCAGATAGATCAAATCCACGCAATCCGATTTGAGAAAATGAACAGTTTTCATGTATCCGCTTGTGTGCGTCACAAATTTTTCTAGATAGTGATAGAATTAGCGCGAAAGCGAATTCAGCGACTGTATTAGCACCATAAAATGGAACAGTAGAAACCGTAATTCCTCGCTTTGCTGTTTCAACAAGGTCAATATGATCAAATCCTGTTGAACGTGTGGCAATCATTTTAAGCTTTGGGAATCGGTCAAGCTCTTCAGCGCCAATATGTGTTGTAATAAAAATTGAAAGTGCTTCAGTTTGAGCATCACCTTCAAGAGCATTCTCATCTTCAGCATTACGAAACTCAACATCGAAACCAGCATCATTTAATTTTGATGCCATAAATTCTTTCTCCCACGCTTCCTGTGCTATATAGATAAGTTTCATGTATTGGTTGTATTATTACTAATCTGATAATTCAGTTGCTTCACATTCAATGGTACGTAGTCGCTCATATTTTGCAAGTCGCTGTTGTTGCGCGAGCCCTCCGGCCTTAATACCGTGTGCTCCGATACCATAGGCAAGATCCGCAATGAACGTGTCATATGTCTCCCCTGAGCGGTGTGATACAACAGCACGCCATCCTGCATCATATGTCTTGTGTACTGCGTCTATGGTTTGGGATACAGTACCTATTTGGTTTGGTTTAATAAGGGTGGCATTTATGTATTTGTGCTCTACAGCATCTTCAATTAATTTTGGATTTGTTACAATTAAGTCGTCGCCGATTATAATCACCTCTTTACCAAGTTTCTTAGTAATTTCAGCAAAACTTTGCTTGTCACTCTCAGCAAATGGATCTTCAATCGCGTGAAAATGAAAACGTTTTACTAGCTGTGTGTAGAGTTCTAGAAGTTGTGTAGGAGTATACCTTTTCTTTAGAAGAACATACTCATTTCCATCAAGAAGTTCATTTGCAGCAGAATCAATCGCTATGGAGGTATTATTCCGTTTTGAAACAATAGTTGATAACAATTCAAATGGACGTTCAATGGTGTCAAATGATGGAGAGTAGCCACCTTCGTCACCCATTGGAAGATCTACTAATTCATTTCGTAACATGTCACCAAGTTCTGAAAACGCTTCGTGAGCTACTGTGACAGATTCTTTGAGAGTTTTTTCACCAATCACAAGTATCTGTTCTTGAATTGGCAGACGAAATCCTGCATGTGCTCCTCCGTTCATAACGTTAACAAATAGACGCGGAGACGCAGGCGTTGTACCAGCTGTATCCGCAATAAAACGCCACAATGGAATATGTGCCTCTTGTGCGAATAAGCGCGACATTGCTATCGAAACAGATAAAATTGCGTTTGCGCCAAGACGTGACTTATCTTGTGTCCCATCAAGCTCACAAAGAAATGTATCTAATTCCCTAATAGTTGAGAAATTATGTTCACTAAGTACAGTAGCAATTTCTCCCGTTACATTATGTATTGCGGTTGTGACACTGCCATCTTCATCACGTAATTCCTTCGCCTCTTTTGATCCTGTACTTTTACCGGATGGTATTGATGCTGTCGCTTCAAACTCATCAGTAAATAGAGTAGTTTCAATTGTCTTACGTCCACGTGTATCAGATATAGTCCGTGCACTTACACGATTAATATGCATAGGTCTCACCTTCGTTAGGTTTAGTATGTGTGTCTTCAGATTGCGTGTCCACACCAGTTTCAGATTCGATCCGTGCTACATTAATGATTGTTTTTACCACAACATCTGGATTAAGAGACATACTATCAATTCCGCACTTCACCAAGAACTCAGCAAAGTCGGGGAGATCTGATGGACCTTGACCACAAATACCAATATATTTTCCACGTTCTTTAGCTTTTGCAATTACGGTTGCTATAAGACTCTTTACAGCATCATTATTTTCATTACCAACATTGCTTATAAGCTCTGAGTCACGATCGAGTCCTAGAGTAAGCTGTGTTAAGTCATTTGAGCCAATTGACATTCCATCAAAACGGTCTAGGAATTCATCTGCTAGTAATATATTTGATGGTATCTCACACATCATATACACTGGAGTTGTTTTTTCACCAGGTTTTCCGTATGTGGTAGGTATAATTCCGTTCTTAGTAATTATAGCTAAGACTTTGTCAGCTTCTTCAAGTGTACGGCAGAACGGTATCATTGGAATAACGTTATCAAGACCCATAGTATCCCGTACCAACTTCATAGCTTGCACTTCAAGCTCAAAAGCCTGAGCAAATTTTGGGTCATAATATCTGGAAGCCCCACGCCAACCAATCATTGGGTTCGATTCTTTTGGCTCATATGCACTACCTCCAAGTAATGTACTGTATTCGTTTGATTTGAAATCAGAGAAGCGCACAATTACTGGATTTGGATAAAATGATGCAGCAATACGAGCAATACCATAGGAAAGTTTATCCCTATAAAAAGTAACAGGGTTACGCCAGCCGATCATCTTTTTTGAAATCTCAAGACGAAGAGCTGATGATAGTTTATTGTAGTTGATTAGTGCTAATGGATGTACTCCGATATGCGAAGCAATAATGAATTCCTCACGAGCAAGACCGACTCCTGCAACAGGCAAGAAGGAGTGGTCAAATGCAAGATCAGGAGTTGCAACATTAACCATTATTTTTGTGTGAGGTTTTGGTATTTTTGTAATGTCATGCTCATGCACTGCAAAGTCCGCAACTCCGGCATATACAACACCTTCACTACCAATCGTATTCACCGTAACAACATCGCCAGTTTTAATAAGGCGTGTCGCGTGTTGCGTTCCTACAATTGCAGGTACACCTAGCTCGCGCGATACAATTGCTGCATGCGACGTGCGACCTCCGCGATCTGTAATAATTGCAGAAGCCATACGCATAATTGGTTCCCAGTCTGGGTCGGTCATACTCGTCACCAACACTTCGCCTTTCTTAAAAGTCGGTATTTTCTTAAGGTCGAGGATTATTCTTGCGGTTCCAGTTGCGATGTTTGATCCTACTGATATACCGCTTATTATTTCTGCTCCGTGTGATTTCATCTCGAACTCCTTCAGTTTTGTGAAATCACGAGTTGATTGTACAGTTTCTGGACGAGCTTGTACCATGTACAATTCATTTGTTTCCCCATCTTTTGCCCATTCCATATCCATAGGTGCCCACTTACCAGCCAATTCTGAATAATGTTTTTCTACGATCATACCCCATTTTGCAAGTAGATGTATTTCATCATCAGAAAGAACGAACTCATGTTGTTGTGCTGGTGATACTGGAACTACTTTTGTTTCCTGAATACCTGATAGTTTTTTCCCACCATAAATCATCTTCTTGCTCTTAATTCCTGGTTTCTTTTCAATTATTGAATTTGGTGCTGTTTCAGCTGTATTTTTAAATACTAAATATTCATCTGGAATAACGTGTCCTTGTACAATCATTTCTCCAAGTCCCCATGTAGCATTAATTACCACAATATTACGAAATCCAGATTCTGTATCAACGGTAAACATTACACCAGAAGCACCTTTGTCGGAACGCACCATTTTTTGTACTCCAGCTGAAAGTGCGACTTTCATATGCCCATATCCCTTGTCTATACGATATGAAATAGCGCGGTTTGTAAAAAGAGATGCCATTGTCCACTTAACCGCCTTCAATACATCTTTTTCACCGCGAATACCTAGATAGCTCTCTTGCTGACCAGCAAACGATGCACCAGGCAAGTCCTCAGCCGTTGCACTGGAGCGAACAGCAACATCAACATTTTTTCCATAACGTTTCTCCATTTGTGCATATGCAGCTGCAATCTCTTGAGTTAAGTCATCTGGGAATTTTGCACGATAAAATTTATCACGCACTTTTTTTCCACGTCTGGCAAGGTCAACGAGATTATCTTTACTAACACCAGCAAGAGTATTCTCTACAAAAGAGTCCAAACCTGTTTCTCGTAAGAAATAACGATATGCATCTGCCGTTGTAGCAAACCCGGATGGAATGCGAACTCCATCAGTTGATAGGTTTTGAATCATCTCACCAAGCGAAGCATTTTTACCACCCACCTGCGGAACATCATCCATGGTTATGTCCTCAAACCATAAAATATTTTTCATAAGTATATATATTAATTAGTGCGAGCGATTATGCCGATAATGATATCTGACACATTTGTTCCGGTGTTCCCTGTTATCAGCGCATCGCCGGTTTCGGTGAAGAAGTCATATGAACGATGTTCTCGTAAATATGTTTCTATAGGCAAGCGATTTTGTATCGCATGCTCTTTTGTAATTTTATCACATATGCCTCCGGCAAAATTAGTATTGTCATGTCCATCTGTGGAAAAAGGTAGAATAATTTCATTGTCACCAATAGTAGAAAGTCCGGATAGCGCCATTTCAAGGTTACGTCCTCCCTTCCCTGCATGTTCCCCAAGCGTTACAGTTGACTCTCCACCATACAAAAGTACACTCCCGCGCGATGCTTTTGTAAGCTCTTTTTGCACTTCTTTTGCAATGTCTATCGCTTCTCCTGAGTATCTATCAGTAACGATATGTGCGGTATACCCAAGATCTCCGGCAACGAGCTTCATCTTTGTTAGAGCACGCTCATTTGTTACCAGAAGTATATTTTTTACAGAAGTAAAATATATATCATCTTTCGGAGTTTCCATGAGCGCCTCTTTTGGAAATGCATGTAATTTGTAAGTCTCAATAATATGCTCAGCATCGGCGATGGTAGTGGGATCTTTTACGGTCGGTCCCGAGGAGATAGTCGATATGTCATTACCTGGTACATCTGAAAAAATAAGTCCTATTAGTTGCGCCGGATGTGCAGCTTTCGCTAACCATCCACCACGTGCATTTGAAATATGTTTGCGAACCGTATCCATTTCAGTGATGGTAACACCAGCATTGGTGAGCTCTTTAAATGCTTCTGCTTCGTCGGCACAGGTCATTGCGTCATTTGGTAAACATAAAAGTGTTGAACCACCACCAGAAACAATCTCAATGACTATGTCATCTTTAGTCAGTAATGAAAGTAAATTTACAATTTGTCGTGTTGCTTCCCTATTTCTCTCTGATGGTTCGGGATGTGTACCAATGAATCCTTTGATTTTTTTAAGTGGTAATCTATATGTTGAATCGGATACATCAACTACTACTCCACCTTCAAGATGATCGCCCAAGATATCCTCAAGTGCAGAAGCACCTTCTATAGCGCATTTCCCAGCTCCGACGACCCATATTTTTTGTGTTGGGGATAACGAGTATATATTTCCGGAAATAGTTAGAGTATTATCTGTAATCGTTATCGCTTCATTTATAACTGCTCGTGTGTTGATCGCGTCATAGCCGGAAGACACAATAGCTAATGCATCTTTACGAAGAGGTGTTACCGAAAGTGAATCAAGATTTTTTATGATTGATCTCATCTATTTATGATACTATATACTAATTTATTCATGAACAATGCACAGGTTAATAACTAGTCGAGCCTCTTTATCATTAAAGAGGCTCTTAGTTAATTTTGTACGAATATTGGGGTATGTTTTTTTTGTGATAAATCAATCAATTCTATAATCTAGTAAAGAATTATGTGTGTGATATGCTTCATATATGAGGATACTGATAGTCACAGCACTATATCCGCCCGAGATAAATGCCACAGCAACATATTGTAAAGAGCTTGCGAAAAGGCTTACGGCGAAGTCAAACAAAGTAACAGTTTTGACCTACACTACACTACCTGAAGAGTTGAGTAAGGTACAAATAATAAAAGTAAACAAGCAATTTCCACTTCCAGTACGATTGATTGTATTTTCTTTAAAACTATTT
>VAOX01039424.1_pt1 | contig 10467 bp, 10 predicted proteins | sample 3393891 | NCBI WGS metagenome assembly VAOX01 (sample SAMN08290429, study PRJNA428436) | hydrothermal vent metagenome | isolation source: Deep-sea hydrothermal vent chimney | place: Indian Ocean: Southwest Indian Ridge | depth 2822 m m | reverse complement strand
ATAGAACCGGGGCCTATGCCAACTTTAACCGCATCAGCACCCATATCAACCAGCGCCTTGGCCGCATCAGCCGTTGCGATATTACCGCCGATAAGGTCTACATCGGGATGATTTCTCTTCACCCACCGCACCCGATCGAGAACCCCCTGCGAGTGGCCATGCGCGGTATCCACCACAATCACGTCCACACCAGCTGCCACCAGCAATTCGACCCGTTCTTCCGTCCCCTCACCCACGCCAACCGCCGCACCGACACGCAATCTCCCCAGGTGGTCTTTGCAGGCTAGTGGGTGCTCGGTAGATTTTTGAATGTCTTTCACGGTAATTAGCCCGCGGAGCTGAAATTGGCTGTTTACCACCAACACACGCTCCAAACGATGCTGATGCATCATCGCCATGGCTTCTTCCCGGCTGGCACTCTCTTTTACCGTTACCAACCTATCACGAGGCGTCATGATGTTTTTGATCGGCTGATCCAAACAGGTCTCAAAACGCAAATCCCGGTTGGTCACAATACCGACCACCGTTTCCCCCACCACAACCGGCAATCCGGAAATATTGTGACGACGGGTAAGCAGCAACACGTCACGTACCGACATATCAGGCTGAATCGTAATCGGATCCTTCACCACGCCACTTTCAAAACGCTTCACTTGCGCCACTTGCGCCGCATGCGCTTTAGCGCTCATATTCTTATGAAGAATGCCGATGCCGCCCTCTTGGGCAAGAGCAATCGCCAGACGGCCTTCGGTCACGGTATCCATCGCGGCGGAGATCACCGGAATATTCAACCGGATATTCCGGGTCAGTTGCGTTTTCAGGCTTACCTCACGCGGCAGGACGGCCGAATAGGCGGGAACAAGCAGAACGTCATCGAAAGTCAGCGCTTTTTCCAAAATACGCATAAAATTATCCGTCCTCATCGCAAAGGAGAAATTATACGGTTTCAGGCTTGCCGGGTAAACCAGGTTCCACCATACCAGGAATTGACTAATTTACGGCAAATCGTTATGTTAACGTTCAGCGAGAGCTGGAATGTATTGGCTAGCTGTCGCTGGCGTGCACATGCAAATAATAATAAATAATTATATAAACCAATCGGTTAACCAAAGGAGGTTATACCCAAATGAACAAAACCATCATCACGATTGTGTTGTCGAGCGGGCTATTGCTGCTGGCTGGCTGCCAAGGAGGAGGAATCATTAGACCCGATACCACCACAGAATCAGCTGCCACGGCGACCGGACTAACCAGTGAGGCCAGCCAATCTCTGGCCCAAGCAGAAGTAGACACTAAGGAAGCCGCAAGCAAAGAAGCCTTGTGGATACCCGCCCAGAAAGCCCTGAAAAAAGCCAGGGCGGCAGCTAAGCAACACGACAGCACTGCTGTTATCAAATACGCAAGAAAAGCCAGTGAGCTCGCCAGACTTGGCATCAAGCAACTGAGTTACCCTTTAGTCCACTAAGCGACAGAGGAGGGAGCGGCGCTCTCTCCTCTGAACAACTATGCCGCGCCTATCCTCTGTGATCGCACTGATGTTGTTTAGTCTGGCGACAACAATCGTCCATGCTGGCATCGTGAAATGGACTGATGCCCAAGGCACGGTACATTATGCTGACACGCCTCCGTCATCGACGGTAAAAACCAAGCCTGTCAATATCGCTCCCGCCCCCGTGACCACAGGGATATCCGAACGCAAGCGCCTGGCTGACCAAGAAATGAAATTCCGCCAGTACCAAATAAAAAAGGCGACGGAAGCTGCCAAGCGGTTGAAACAACAAAAGACGGCAAAAATACGCAAGCAAAACTGCGAACGATCCCGTACTAACCTCTATACTTTTCAAAGCACTGGCCGACTATTTCATGCCAACGCCAAAGGTGAGCGCATCTACCTAGACAGTGCAGCGCGCCAGCGCGCCATCAAGCAAGCCGAAAATGACATCAACACCTGGTGCAAATAGTGCGCCGCCCACACCGACCGTCTTGCCGCTGACAAGCGAACACTCTAGTATGGCGAGGACATGGTTACCTATACCCAATGCGATAACACAACAACTAACGCCGCCTCTATGATTTTTATGCCGCCCATCCGCGACGGATTATCTTCGTTTCTTCAACGCTTATTGCCATTTTTACTCGCGCTAGTACTGCCAGTATCGGCCGGCGCTTTCACGCTCGGCCGATTGACTCTGTACTCATTTCTCGGCGAGCCACTACGCGCGACGATTAACGTCAAATTAAGCAGCGGCGAAGACATCGATCAATGCCACTTCTCGCTGCCAGCCGACGCCGTAACCGATAACTTTATGTCTTATCTGTACAACGCCCGCATCACCCTCGCGCGGAAAGGAAAACAAACGCTACTGAATGTAACCACCCGTCAGCGTATTAACGACCCAGCATTTAAAATGCCATTGAAAGCTAACTGCGGCAGCCAAGGAATATTCACCCGCCTCTACGCAGTGCTGCTGGACCCACCTGACACACGCCGCTTCCGTGCACCACTACCGGTGGTGGCAACAGCGTTGGTGCAAAAAAAACACCGCACCATGCATCCACCAAAAATCAAGCGCTTACCCGCGCAATGGACGATTCAGCCCGGAGAAACGCTCAGTGGAATCGCCCATGCCATCTTCCCATGGAACACCCGTAAACAAAAAATCCTATTAGGAAAAATCGTTGCCGCTAATCCGAGCAAGATCAACCCTTCTCAACTCGGTAAAATCCTGAGCGGTGAGATATTACATATCCCCGCACTCACCGCAGCCGATCTAGCGCCGCCGACTCGGCCTCGTCCGGCCGCAACTAGCCATAAAACAGCGCGAACGTCTGCGCCCGTCTCACCGCCAGCGCCTACCCAAAGAGCAGATCATCTGGAACTCACAAGCGCCGCACCATCGACGAGCGACAGGTCCACCGCACAACCCTCATTAAAAATCGTAACGACTGCTCTGGTACAAAGCGCTGACGACCAAACCGCGTCGATTCTCGCACTCACCCGCCAAGTCAAACAGCTCGAAGCTCAAGTCGGTGCCTTACAACGTCATCTCGCCACACGCAACACCGGACAACCAGCACGACTACTGAACAAAACGACACCCCAGCCCCAACCAACTCGCGATACGCTGACGTTAGTCGCGGTCGCGTTATTGGCGCTTGTAGTCGGCGCACTATCGAGTTTCGCTGCGCTACGCTACGGCAAACGATTCCGCTCCCATCCAATCGAACCAATAACAACCGGCACCGCGTCCTTCCCACCAGAGTCCATCACTCGGCCTTCAGTGGGTGACGATACTGCAAAAAAAGATAAGGTAATTGGCGGAAAATCGGTTCCACCATTCGCCAGCAAAGACGCTATCTCGGTCTCCTATGTCGGCTCATTGTTGGACGAAGCTAAAGTCTACCTCGCTGGTGGCCTGCCACAGAAAGCGGCAGATCACTTGAAACAACACCTGGAAGACAGCCCAAGCGACACCAAACCTTGGCTTATGCTACTTGAAATTTATGTTGAACAAGCGCGCACGACAGACTTTGTGGCACTTGCAAATCGTTTCCACCGGCAATTTGGAGACACAGCGGACTGGACAGCTATCCAAGCCATGGAGCGTCACCTAAACACAGCACATAACCAGTTGCTAGAAGACGGACAACCGGCACCGCAAGAAATCACAAAAAAAACCGTACCAGCGGAAATACCTACCGAGTCAACGGCCACCCACTTGCCGAAATCTTCAGAAAAAGACCATGGTACAAGACATGAAGAAAGCCTGACGCAGGAAAATGGAGGTAACGTCCAGATACCGCCAGAGGGAAATACGATAGAAATAGACGAGATCAATATAGAGTTACCGCAAATCTTGGCCACAGAAAGTGTTGCCGAGGAAAATTCACCAGCGGTGACAACCGAGCCGGAAATCAGCCTTATGGATATCCCGCTGGAATTCACGCTACCGGAACAGCCCACAGAAACCGGGTTATCATCTGTTGAAGAGACGCCCCTCACACAGCCAGACGGTGGAGAGCAAGAAGAACCCATGTCCGCACAAAGGCGTGATAAGGACGCTCCGGCCTAGCTGCCAGTTTTCTTCGTCAGTTTTCCATCTTCGGCGCGCCGTTTACGCATCGCACGAGGATCTGCAATCAGGGGACGATATATTTCCACTCGGTCACGATCGCGTAGCACCGCACCCAGCTTAGATAATTTACCGAAAATACCAACCGCGTTGCGATCCAGATCAATTTCCGGAAACAGCTCCAGTATCCCAGACGCATTAATAACTTGTCCCAGCGTCGTCCCGGCAGGGATAGTCAACGAAAATACGACCTGCTGCTCTGGCAGAGCATACGCCACCTCAACAACGATATTTGAGTTCATGAGGCACCATAAACTTCTTCCGCACGCTGAACAAACGCCTCGATAAAATTATTCGCTATATGATGGAACACTGGCCCGACGACTTTCTCCAACAAAAAGCTGGAGAACTCGTAATGGAGAACAAATTCCACCTTACATGCATCCACTGCCAGTTCGACAAAACGCCAACTGCCTTCCAGATGACGGAACGGCCCTTCGTCTAGCTTCATCTCGATTAAATGTGGCGGCTGTTTCAAGTTACGCGTGGTAAAACTTTGCTTGATATGAAGATAGTTGATATGGATGGTGGCATGCGTTAACCGCGCGTCGCGGACTCTAACCTCGGTGCCGCCACACCAAGGCAGAAATTCCGGGTAGCGTTCCACCGCATCCACTAAATCAAACATTTGCTGTGCCGACCGGTCGATCAGCACCGATTTGACTACTTGCGCCATCAGCACTTTCCAAAAGCTGATAAAATACATCATTTATCCGCAAAACTCACCTCTCTCATGGCCATCGCAGAAAATAAGAAAGCATTTTTCGACTATTTTATCGAAGAACGATTTGAAACAGGACTGGTATTGGAAGGCTGGGAAGTTAAATCGATTCGTGCCGGGCGGGCACAACTCAAGGAAGCTTATGTCATCATCAAAGGAGGTGAAGTATTCCTTATCGGTTGTCATATCAGCCCATTACCCACCGCCTCAACTCACATCCACCCCGACCCGGTGCGCACTCGCAAACTGCTACTGCACAGCGAGCAAATTTCCAAGTTGATCGGCAAAGTAGAACGGGCTGGGTTTACTTTGGTCCCACTCAACATGCACTATGCCCATGGTCGGATCAAGTTAGAAATCGGCTTGGCTAAAGGCAAAAAACAGCACGACAAGCGACACGCCGAGAAAGATCGAGAATGGCAACGGGAAAAACAACGTGTCATGCGTCACGCCAGATAAACAGTTTTCTACAAACGCGCGATGGTGACAGTCGCGTCACAAACACCAGTGTTGCGTACTGTTAAAATGACTCCGCCACCCGGTAAATTCCGGAAGATCACCTCGATGGAAAAGCCGATTTAGCTAAATCGGCCAGGGTAGACTGGGCCATATACAGCACCGGATTCAAGGGGACTTTGCCATGAAACACGACTTAATCACCCGCTGGCTGCATGCTGCCATCGCTGTTGCCATTACGTTCCAATTGTTAGTTAGCCAACTGATGGCCGTGCCGGAACCGGGACACCCCAGCACCGGGTTCGGCGCAATTGCTTATGGCACGCATGAAGCCACTGGGCTAACCGTTATGGGTTTACTTATATTGTATTGGTTATGGAAATTTACCGGCCATGTTTACGGTGGGATGGGCCAATTACTACCTTGGCTTTCAACTACGCGCCGTCAGGAAATACGAGAAGAACTAACGCTGTTGGCCATGCGCCGCTTCCATGATATCCCAGAACGCAGTGCCTTAGCCGGTGCGATTCATGGCCTGGGTTTGCTGACGGCCACCGCGATGGCCGCTACCGGCGGCATTATTTTCCTAGGAATGGCAAAAGACGGCGGCACACCCGTATTTATCCATATCGTCGAGGAAATCCATGGGATTATTGCCAATTTAATGTGGGCTTACCTTATCGGCCACGCGAGCATAGCGGTGCTTCACCAGTGGCTGGGACACCGCACCTTGTCCAATATGTTCCGTCTGAAGAATTAAGCACCATCCACGAAAGAAACGATGCTCATCGCCATTATCGAAGACGACAAGAAAACTGTAGCCTATTTGCGCAAGGGCTTGACAGAAAATGGTTTCGTCGTCGATACCGCGGAAAATGGCGAAGATGGACTCCACCTGGTGCAAAGTGGAGAATACGATATTATTATCCTCGATGTAATGCTACCACGGCGGGACGGCTGGTCGGTCATGGCGGCGCTTCGCCGCCATGGTAGGCAAACGCCAGTATTATTTCTGACCGCCCGCGATCAAGTCGCCGATCGGGTAAAAGGACTAGGGTTGGGCGCTGACGACTACTTAGTCAAGCCATTTGCTTTTTCCGAATTACTCGCCCGCATACGCTCCATCCTGCGGCGGGGCCCAGCGAGGCAACCTGAGCAATTGAACGCCGGCGATCTCCGGGTCGACGTAATTCGTCATAAAGTGACCCGCTGTGGCCAATCGCTCGACTTAACGCCGAAGGAATTTCTGTTGCTGTCCCTGTTAGTGCGGCGCCAGGGTGAAGTATTATCCCGCACCTTGATCGCCGAACAGGTCTGGGACATCAACTTCGATAGCGATAGCAACGTTGTCGATGTAGCAATCCGCCGCCTGCGCCGCAAGGTGGATGACCCTTACGCAGAAAAATTGATTCATACGGTGCGTGGTGTGGGATATGTCATTGAGAGCCACTAACGCATTCATCCGAGGCAAGCTGAGATTTGCTCCTGCCTCCTGGTCGATCACCACTAAACTCAGCGTTCTCTACGCACTGTCAGCGTTCGCCATGCTCGCGCTGGCCAGTGGTTTCCTTCATTGGGTATTAATCCGCAACCTCATGCAGGAAGATAACCAATTTCTCACTGATAAAATTCATGTCATCCGTGCATTATTGAAACGCCACCCCAACGACCAAGCAGCACTACAAGAAGAAATTCAATGGGAAGGCGAGACTTTCCGTCTGACTCGTTACTATGCCCGCATCTTGACACCGCCGAATCACTCGCTCATAGAAACCCCCGGGATGGCGAAGTCAATCGTACCGTCAGACTTCTCCTCACCAGAAGCCCTGGGAAAGTTGCCGAAACGAGGTGTCATATGGCATTCACCCAGCGGCGCCACGTTCCTCACCATGTCCGCTCACGCGATGACCGGCGGCGTACACCCCGCGCGACGATTAATCCAAGTCGCGCTCAATTTATCGCGGGAAGACCAACTTGTTACTGACTACCGTCAGAAACTGCTAGCAGTGCTAGCGTTGGGAATTGTCATTTCAAGTATTTTGGGTCTGCTGTTGGCGCGTAATGGCATGCGCCCACTGCGTGAAATCACCCGCACCGCCCGGCAAATCACATCCAGCCAGCTCCATGAACGAATCGACGCCACCCGCTGGCCGCTGGAACTCACCGCACTCGCCGCCGCCTTTGACGACATGCTTGACCGCCTAGAGGACTCATTCAGCCGTTTAAGGCAATTTTCCGCCGATATCTCCCACGAACTGCGCACGCCGATCAATGCGCTGATGGGCGAGGCGGAAGTAGCGCTATCTCGCCCCCGTACGGTGGAAGAACTGCGTCAGACGCTGGAATCGAGTTTGGAGGAATACGGCCGTTTGGCGCGCATGATCGATAGTTTGTTGTTTCTAGCGCGTGCCGATAGCGGCAAAGCACCGATCCAGCGGATAATGCTAGATGCCTGCTGGGAAATGGAAACGGTGCGGGATTTTTACGACGCCGTCGCGGCTGAGCAGAGAATTACGATCACGTGCCACGGCGACGCCACGCTCTACGCCGACCAAGCGCTATTGCGACGAGTACTAAGCAATGTGCTCGCCAATGCACTGCATCACACTACGCCGGGTGGTGCTGTTACCATGCACGCCCGCCCACTGCCGGGACAGGCGACTGAATTAACTGTCAGCGATCACGGCGACGGTATCGATGCCCGTCATCTGCCAAAAATTTTTGACCGATTTTACCGCGCCGACAGCGCCCGCGCCACGAACGCGTCCGGCACCGGGTTAGGGCTTGCGATTGTCAAATCGATTATGGCCTTGCACGATGGCGAGGTTTCCATCCACAGCCAACCCGGCCACGGCACCATCGTCACATTACGCTTCCCCGCCGCCGCACCACGACCCAGCGCACCATGACAACATCGTCATCTTCCTGTCACCTTGCTGACGGTGCCGTCTTGCTATCTTGGTGCCATGAATATTTTTACCAGGTGGTGCCTTATTTTGGCCCCGCTACTGCTCAGCAGTTGCGCTACTTTTCATCGCCAGCCGCTATCCCCGGCGCTTGCACTCGCGTCCTTTGAATCCCGCACACTAAACAACGCCAGTCTGCATCATTATATTGAGGCCCATCTAAACCACGCCATTGCTTGGCCGAAGCGCCAGTGGGATTTGCCATCGTTGACACTGGCGGCGCGCTACTTTCATCCTCGACTGAAACTAATACGTGCTCGGTGGGCTGTCGCCCAGGCCGAAGTGGTTCGGATGGGACAACGCCCCAACCCCAGCCTACATTTCACGCCCCAATATATCGCTAATGCCGCAACGGCGCTCTCGCCTTGGACACTGGGCGGATTGTTGAATTTTACTTGGGAAACAAATGGCAGACGCCGTCTTCGGGTAAGCCGAGCGCGCGACCTCGCCGCAGCTGCCAACTGGGAAATCGCCGATACAGCATGGCATATCCGCAGCCAGGTACGAAGCCGCCTAGTAACGTTATTCGCCGAGCGAAGACAATGGCAATTATCACAGCACGAACGAAAAATCGCGGCCGAACAACTCACGCTGGTTCAGCAGCGATTCGCCGCTGGCGTAGCGGCACGGCCAACGCTGCTGCAAGCGGAAAACAGGTTGCTGCAAAGCGGACTCATCTTGCGGCAACGCGGCGGCAAAGTCATCATGGCGCAAGCAGCGCTTGCCCAAGCAATCGGCATCCCCGCGGCGGCACTGCGCGGCGTGACATTATCCTTTCCTTCCTGGAATACACTACCCTCACTGACCGCGCTTCCCTCATCCGCTATTCAGCAACACGCGTTAACCCATCGCGCCGATCTCATGGCCGCGCTTGACCGTTACGCTGCCAGCCAATCCGCGCTACAGCTCGCTATCGCCCGCCAGTTTCCCGATATACGCATCGGCCCCGGCTACCAGTGGGATAGGGGAACACGCAAATGGTCGTTAGGGCTCGCGTTCTCCCTTCCTTTACTCAATCAGCATCAGGGAAACATCGCGCTAGCAAGGGCACGACGGCGAGAAGCCGCTGCCCGCTTCAACCTACTGCAGTCCGCGATCATCGGGCAGATCGAACAAGCGCGCATCGGCTACCGTGCTACCCGCAATGAATTAACGTCGGCCCGCACCCTATGGCAGCAACAACGTGCCTACCAGCAGGCCATTGCCAGGCAAGTCGCCGTCGGCGCCGCCAGCCGCTGGCGATTACTGATTGCGCACCGCCAAACTATAGGGGCAGCACATGCTTGGATCAGTGCCATCCACCGAGCACAAACCACCCTAGGAAAATGGGAAGACGCCGTGCAATTCCAGTTAACGAGCAAAATTCCTGTAGCTATTACCGGCGACGACTTCCGCAAGCCGGAAAATAACCTAACCAGAGGAAAACGCTGATGCAATCAGTCAGAAAAATACGCAGGATCAGCACTACCATCATCGCCACCAGCATAATCACTCTGACAATCTCGGTACGCCTAGGTCACACCGCCCCACCCGCACCAACGCCGCCGCCCGTGGTGACGATTATCAAAGGCCAACCGGTCATTACGCTATCATCCGCCATTCTCACGGCAAGTGGCATCGTTGTTCGCCCATTGACGGCGACCCGCCGTCAACCACAGATATCAATCGCCGCTCGTGTACTGCCGTTACAACCATTCATCGAACGCCGTGCCGGCTATCAACAAGCGGCAGCGCGCCTGCAAGCAGCCATTACCTCGCTAGCGGTGGCACGCCGCGCTTACTGGCGCGCGCACCAACTTAACCAACAACATCGGAACATTTCTGACCAGACGCTGGATTCCACCCGGAATATCTACGCCACAGCACTTGCCGCCAAGCGCACAGCAGCATCAGCAGCCAGCGCCTTACGACTAACGATGCGCCAACGCTGGGGAAATAAAATGGCCCAATGGCTGATGCACCCTCATGGCACACCCTTGTCGGCCATGTTCTCCGGCGCGCTCGCGCTACTAGAAGTCACCCTGCCGCCAGGTAGCATCACCCCATCGGCGCGCATCCAGGTAAAAAATATCGGTAACGGCTTCCAGACGGCGCATTTCATTGCAGCTTCTCCTGAAGTAGATCCCATGATTCAGGGGCCAACCTATCTATTTTATACCGCGCGTAACAATCTCCGCGTCAACCAGCGGTT
>VAOX01018364.1_pt1 | contig 10468 bp, 9 predicted proteins | sample 3393891 | NCBI WGS metagenome assembly VAOX01 (sample SAMN08290429, study PRJNA428436) | hydrothermal vent metagenome | isolation source: Deep-sea hydrothermal vent chimney | place: Indian Ocean: Southwest Indian Ridge | depth 2822 m m | reverse complement strand
CAAGATCGTTTTGCTGCATAACTAGATAGTAGCTCGTTAACAACCTAGTTTTATGGAACAAAATGCTGACATTTTTTCTGAGTTACAATCAGATCCCACTATGTTGCTCAAGCTTGCAAAATACAAAATGCCTTTTGGTAAATATGCCAACCGTTTATTGATTGATCTTCCTGAACCTTATGTTATTTGGTTTGCTAACAAAGGCTTTCCTAACGGAGAGTTAGGCAAAATGTTAGCAATCGTGCATGAAATAAAAGTAAATGGGCTCGAGTATTTGTTTGACCCGCTAAGATAATGTTTTAGTACCGGAGTCATATTTTAAAAGCTAAGTATCCTTGCTAAAATAAAAGTGACTCCGGTACTTGTGTACAACCAAAAGCAGTGTGTTTAATTCAATCTTTATGCAACAATACTCATGTATCATCAGACCTACGGAAACCTAAATGTTTTACTAAATTTTAACTTCAGGATTAGAGATAATGCCCAAAGCAAGTGACATCAAGAAGAACGCTGCTATCGAATTTAACGGTAGTGTCTACATAGTAAGGGATATCGAGCGTTCTGTTCCTCAAGGTCGGTCAGGCGGTAGCCTCTATCGAATGCGTATGTATGATGTAGTTACTGCAAGCAAAGTTGATGAGACTTTTAAGGACTCTGATATGTTAAATTATGCAGACCTCATCCGAAAGCCTGTCATGTTTTCTTACATTGACGACAATGAATATGTGTTTATGGATTCAGAAAACTACACACCATACAATCTGAATAAAGAATCCATTGCCGATGAAGTTCTATTTATCAATGGTGACACCATCGGTATCCATGTGCTCATTGTTGATGATATAGCAGTAGCGCTTGATATGCCGTCCAGCGTTGTGCTTGAAGTAACTGAAACTGATCCATCAATCAAAGGCGGTTCTGCAACGGCAAGAACCAAGCCCGCAGTATTATCAACCGGCTTAATAGTACAAGTGCCCGAGCACATTTCTATTGGTGATAAATTAAAGATCAATGTAGAAGAACGTAAATTTATGAGTAAAGCAGATGCTAAATAATGTCTCACGCTTTAACAATTATGAGCATCCAACAATTCAAATCGTAGTGACAAATAATGACGTGAACCATTCAACCTCACTATGATTTTATTAATCTAAAATAAAACACCTGTATATTTTCTTTTGATTGAGACATAACTTATTCTACATACCAAATGACATTTATAGTAGAATATGCTTCACTCATGCGTCACAAACTTGATTTCGAAAAAGAAGAATATGCAGGATTTCCACCAGAATGGGCACAAAAAAATTCTGTTAGTTGTTCATCATAGTATTAGGAAATAAAATACAATGAATACAAAAGAACTTATAAATCTTATTCAAACATCGCCTACTGAAATTGAGTTTGAAGAGGTTATTACTGTTATTGATAGTGATTACAATTATACTGCAACACAGTTCTACAATGGCTTAGCCGATAAAGAAATTATTAATGAAGCAAAAACAAATGAAGGTTCATGTAAAATATTTGCCTTTGCTGACATCAACGACCTTAATGAGTCACAAACACTAAGTTGTTTTGGGAAATATTATCGCCATGATGTATTAAGAAATTTAGCGGGAACGGATCATGCAAATATTAGAAATTTTATGAAGTTTGGTTGGGAAGGGATACATTTTGATAGCCCACCATTATCTGTAAAATCTTAAAGCAGACGCATCTATAACTAAATGAATTCCTCTCCTTCATTTAATTGATAAGGTTGCATTTCAACATCAATTAAGTATTTCCCTAATAATCGAACCTGACCTTTATAACGAAATTCACCCGTACTCGAAAACTCAAACTCATATTCTCGATATATCGCCATATGCCCTTGAGTATTTCGACGTAAACGTACCTTTTTAATTAACACCGTATCATCTAAAAATTCGAGCAAAACTTTCTTGCAAGCATTTTTAGCATATGTCGTTGCATTTTCTTTCCCTCGAATACTGTCTAACCAATAAAGTAAACCCGAAATCAATACGATAATAATAGTTAGTTCCATTTGTTTAGCTTATCTCGTCCAGAAGTCTTTTTATATATCATTGGAATAAATTTAATATGTATTGTGTTGATTCAATCACGATAACGTTTTAAGTAACGGTTACTGATCATATATACAATAATAAATATAATAAGATCTAACATCGCTTTTATACTTGCATCAATTGACGAGCTTAGCCAATTATTAACAAAATATATTGCCAGAGAAGCCAAGATCATGGATAAAAAAGTAATCATTCAACAAAAATAATAGGTAACGTTAAAGTAAAGCAAGCTCCTTTTCCATCTTTGCTTGTCACTAAAATCTCTCCTTTTAAAAGTGAGCTTAATTGTTTGCATATTGATAAGCCTAAACCAGTTCCACCAAAAAGTCTCGTTGTAGAACTATCTGCTTGAGTGAATTTTTCAAACAAATCTTTCATGTAGCCTTCAGGAATACCCACCCCATTATCTTCAACTTTAAATTCAATGTTTTCTTTTTTATCATTTTTACTCACCGTTAAAACGACCAATCCTTTATCTGTGAACTTTGCCGCATTACTTAACAAGTTTAATAAAATCTGTCGAATACGCATATTATCTGAATACATCATTCCAATGCCATAAGTACACTTAATTTCAAAAGTATTATTATTTTTTGACATTAAAGGTTTGGCTGCTTCCTCCACTTCAGATATAAGTGTTTCAACATCAAAATCGATAGCATTTATTTCTAAATGCCCTTCTTCAATTTTTGATATATCAAGAATACTATTTATAAGTTCTAATTGATGAAGAGCGGCTTTATTAATTTTATTTAAGTCTGGAGTAATACTTTTACAATTATTTTCTTCTGCTATTTCTTCAAGTAATTCACTGTAGCCTAAAATAATATTTAAAGGTGTACGTAATTCATGGCTCATAGTGGCAAGAAAAACATCTTTTGCTCTATTAGAGGCTAATGCAGCGTCTCGTGCATGCGCTAGCTCTTCTGTTCGCGTTTGTACACGTTCTTCCAATAGTTCATGAGAGTTTTCAAGTTCAGAAATTGCATTACTTACATTTTTTGCTTGCGACTCTGTTAGTCGAATAATAAATAAAGCAACAAAAATACCGAATAATAAAGCACTACCTCCAAGAATATATACTGAGCTCTTTGCAGCATAATATGATTCTTCTGCATCTTGAACCGCTTTTTCACTAGCAAGATCTTGCAATTTAACCATTTCATTTATTTTACTTATAAATAACTTTTGTGCATCAAACGTTTTTAAAATTTCTTTTTCTGTAATAATTTCTTCATCATTATAAATGCTAGCTTCTATTAAACCCGTTTGCGCAATATATGCAGTTACCATTGCTGAGTTTATGTCAGTAAGAATTTTTCTCTCTTGAACGCTAAGAGGCATTTTAGTGAATTTATTTCGTGCCAAAACAATATTTAATGCATAGCTATTAAAAAGCGTTTTTCCTTCATCTCGGTCAAAAGGATCTTCCATTAGCATAATATTTCGCAAACTGACTTGTCGCTCATAGATACCATGGCGCATTTCCATCATTAATCTTGCCTTAACAGCATGCTCTTTAATTATTACATCTAGCTTAGACTGCATAATATTCATTCGGCTTAAGCCAAATATAATCATGGCAAGCAGCAATCCCAGTATAATAATAAAACTGGTTGAAATTTGTCGGGAATGCTTGGAAATCATCATATTTTTAGGTTTTTCTACTTTTTGTATCTATTATATAGAATCGGCAGCGGGAGGAGTTACTTAACCTCTTGACAAAAAATTTTACACTTCTATAATTCGATACATGTCGAACTGTAAACCATTTAGTCCTGATGAACTTGCGGGGATATTTAAAGCCCTTTCCAACTCAAATCGCCTACAAATTTTTCAGCGTTTGCTCTCCTGTTGTGAAATAGGCAGTGTATGCTTACCCGATACCATCAATGGCTTTTGTGTCGGAGAGCTCGGGCAACATTTAGATATTGCTCCCTCAACACTTTCTCACCATATAAAGGAACTTCAACACGCAGGATTAATCAAAACCAGGCGAAATGGAAAAAATGTAGAATGTTATGTTGAGCTCACTAAGATAAGTATTTTAAAAGAGTTTTTTTCAATATCAATTAATAAAAATGTAGAGGAATAAGATATGTCTGAAGAAACGTGCTGTGCACCTAGCTGCTGTGATAGTGAAAGTAGCTCACAGAAAAATAAAGTCTCTGACGATATTCGTAACCAAGTTAGAGAAAGCTATGCAAAGGTTGCAGAGGCAAATAATAATAATGAAGCTTCTGGCATAGAATCAAGCTGCTGCGGTGTTTCTGATGACATTGATATCAACACATTAAACTCCTTACGCCTTGGTTACTCGAGTGATGACCTTGAGAATGTACCCAAGGGAGCAGATATGGGATTGGGCTGTGGCAACCCGCGAGCCATTGCGGGGCTAGCAATAGGAGAAGTTGTTGTTGATCTTGGCAGTGGTGGTGGCTTTGATGCCTTTTTAGCGGCAAGAGAAGTGGGAGAAACAGGCAAGGTTATCGGCATTGATATGACTCCTACCATGATCAGTAAAGCACGCAAAAATGCTGAAAAAGCACATTTTGAAAATGTTGAGTTCCGACTTGGTGAAATTGAACACCTTCCCATAGCCGATAACACCGCTGATGTTATTATTTCAAATTGCGTTATCAACTTATCACCCAATAAAGAGCAAGTATTTAGTGACGCATATCGAATACTTAAATCAGGTGGACGCTTAGCCATCTCAGATGTTGTCGCAAGTTGCGAAATGCCTGAAGAAATGAAAAATGATCCCGCATTATATGCCGGCTGTATGGCAGGAGCATCCTTAATTGTTGATTTAGAAGCTATTCTAAAAGATGTGGGATTTAACAATATTAAAATAAGCCCGAAAGATGATTCTAAAGAATTTATAAAAGATTGGGCTCCTGACAGTAATGTGACAGATTATGTTTTATCTGCACACATTGAAGCAGTGAAACCCTAGGCTAAATCTTATATAATCTTGCCCCTTATTCATGAAGCCTCCTATTCATTTTTTAATGTATGGGATTCGATTTAAATATTAAAGCAGGTACTCTTTGTGTCACCATTTGATTTTGTTCCCGGCCAACGTTGGATCAGTAATAGTGAAAGTGAGCTTGGTCTTGGATTAATTAGTGCTCTAGAACACAGAACAATTACAGTAGATTTTCCTGCAAGTAATGAAATACGTACTTATGCTAGAGAACACGCTCCCCTGAGCAGAGTAAGTTTTGTTGTTGGCGATTCTATTAAGGATCAAAATAACGAAAATTTTACCATCACAGCATTACAGGAACTTGATGGCATCATTACCTATGAGGTTATTGATGCCTCAGGTAATTCAAGCCAGCTATGTGAAACACAGTTAAGTGCTGCAATTAAACTCAACCGCCCCCAAGATCGCTTATTTACTTCACAATTTGATCCTGAAAAAGCGTACATATTACGACACGATACCCTGAATATTAAACACCAGTTATCAACGTCATCTGTAAATGGTTTATACGGTGTGCGAATGAGTTTAATACCTCATCAACTTTATATTGCACATGAAGTTGCATTACGCCCATCACCTCGAGTCTTATTAGCCGATGAAGTAGGACTAGGCAAAACGATTGAAGCTGGATTAATTCTTCATCATCAACTCGTTTCTGGACGAGCACAACGCATATTAATTGTTGTACCCGATGCTTTATTACATCAATGGTTAGTGGAAATGTTACGCCGCTTCAACCTAAAATTTAGTTTATTCAATGAAGAGCGCTGCTTATCCATAGATGAAGAAAATGGTATAAATTCAGATGAAGAAATTGATTTACTTGATCAAGCACTGAACCCCTTTCATAGCGAACAATTAGTTTTATGTAGTTTAGATTTTATAATGCAAAACCCTCATCGCCATCAACAAATTATTGATGGAGATTGGAGCATGCTTATCGTTGATGAAGCTCACCATTTAAAGTGGGAAAAGGATAATATCAGCCCCGAATATAAACTGGTTGATCAATTAGCAAAAAATACACCTAGTGTACTGCTATTAACTGCAACACCTGAACAACTCGGACCATCTAGTCATTTTGCAAGATTGCGATTGCTTGACCCTCATCGTTTCCATGATCTTGAAACTTTTTTAACAGAAGAATCTCATTATAGTAGCCTTGCTGAAACAGCAGAATGCCTCATTGATAATAGAGAATTAGAACAACATGACATAAATCTATTAAAAGAATTTATTCCTCATGAAAATCAAGATTTATTGGACAAGCTATCAACAACAAATGACGATGATGGCCTTACAGAATTAAAACAAAAGATTATAAATATCTTGATCGATCAACATGGTACAGGGCGTGTATTATTTAGAAACACGCGTCATGCGATAAAAGGTTTCCCAGAACGGCATGTCAATGGTTATGCATTAGAACATTGTGAAGCATACTCATCACTCTTTACCAAAATCTTTAATGCTGAAGAAAAGAAACAACAATTTGCTCTCGACTTTCATCGTCACTATGCCGAGCTTATGTTAACCCCTGAAGTCGCTTATCAAAGTTTAAAAGAGCTGGGGATTTCAATACTCAAAGATGCACCACATTGGACTCAATTTGATCCAAGGTTTCCATGGATAATTAATTTATTAAAAGAACTGAAAAACAAAAAAGTTCTGGTGATTTGTGCTCATGCTGAAACAGCGCTAATTCTAGAAGACTTACTTAAAAATAAACATGCAATACGTGCTTCTGTTTTCCATGAGAATTTAAGTATTATTGAACGAGATCGTGCTGCAGCCTATTTTGCAGATGAAGAAGAAGGCGCACAAGTGCTCATTTGCTCTGAAATTGGTAGCGAAGGTCGCAACTTCCAATTTTCGCATAATTTAGTTTTATTTGATCTACCTTTAAATCCAGACTTATTAGAACAGCGTATTGGGCGTCTTGATCGAATAGGGCAAAAAGAAATTATTCAGATTCACATTCCATACATTAAAGAATCTGCCCAAGAAATATTATTCCATTGGTATAAAGAAGGCTTAAATGCTTTCGCACACACCTGTCCTGCAGGACAAGGAATGATCGCACAGCTTGGTGATGAGTTGTATCAGCAATTAGAGCAAACATCATATAATGTCGATAATGTTATTTCACTGCTTGATAAAGCAACGCCCTTGTATGAAAGATTAAATTCTGAATTGCAAAAAGGACGTGATCGGCTATTAGAAATGAATTCATTTCGTAAACCTGTTGCAGAAAAATTAATTAAAGAAATTGACGATATAGAAAATAATAATAAGCTTGAAGATTATATGCTACGTGTTTGCGATACCTATGGTGTAGAACAAACTGATCATAGTTTACATAGTCATATACTTCATCCTGGAAACCACATGTTGACACCTCACTTTCCTGAGTTACCTGATGATGGTGTTACTATTACCTTTGACCGTGAAACAGCTTTAGTCCATGAAGACCGTTTATTTATGAGTTGGGAACACCCAATGATTCGAGGTGTTATGGACATGGTATTTGAAGGAGAGCATGGTAATGTTTCTTTCAGTATTATTAAAAACAAAAACTTTAAAACAGGTACAGTGTTATTAGAAATGTTATTTGTTGTACAATGTATTGCTCCGTCTCACCTCCAAATTGAGCGATTTATGCCGGCTCAACTCATTCGCCTCTTGATGGACAAAGAAAATAAGGACTACAGCACTAAGGTCCGTTTTGAAAAATGTAAAAGTCTAGTACCTAAAGTTGATGCTCATACATGCCAACAAATTATTGCTGGTCACCGTGATAATTTAAGAAAAATAATTGCACATGCAGAAACTCAGCTATCACAAAACATCCCAATATTGATTGATATTGCAGATAAACAAATAGAGCAACAGCTCGGTGAACAAATTTCACGCTTACGAACCTTACAAAAAACTAACCCAAATGTACGCGATGATGAAATCACACAATTAAATGATGAAAAAGACCAATTACAAGCATATATACAACACCCACAATTGCGTCTTGATGCTATAAGATTAATTGTTGCAGGTTAATAATATCGAGCAAGCGTAATAGTGCTAGCCAGTAAAAAATTTCGTTAATAGCTCACGTGCAACTTGTCGCTTTATCACCTTGTTTGTTAAAGCCGTATTTTCCCACCACCAGCCATCGGCTTTCATGTTTTCTGCTGCAGAAACTATTTTTTTCATAACAATATTATAGTCATTCTCAGAAAAGTCATGGCTCATAATAATACGGCCACTGCCCACCCAACTAATAGCAAGCCCTTGTGCACGCAAATAAAACTGGTACATCCAATTATAACGGCTGGGTATAGAAAATAAAATTGTCCATACAGAAACCATATTGACAATTTTAACCGGTAAGTTATTGTTAGATAGTTTTTTATTCAGCACATCAACCCTAGCATCCCAGAAGACATCAACATTCTTGTAAGAAGATATTATTTCTTCTGAAGTGATTTTGTTAAGAAACTCATTCATTGTTGCCATAACTAATGGATGAGAATTAAAGGTTCCTCTTGCAAAAGAAATATGAACAGGCTGCTTTTCTTTATACCGTTTCATTAATGCCTTCTTTCCACATACCACGCCTACTGGCAATCCCCCGCCCAATGTCTTACCGTATGTAACCATATCTGCTTTTATTGAAAAATATTCTTGTGCACCGCGATATGCTAATCGAAAACCTACAAATATTTCATCCATTATTAAAACAATGCCTTTTTCATCACAAGCTTCTCGAACCTGATGTAACCATTTTTTATATGATTCTTTATCGTAGTGTGCTTTTCGGCTACTCGCAATCAACATAGCATCACTGGGAGGATTTATATTTGGATGCATTGCTTGTAATGGGTTAATCAAAACACACGCAATATCATTACGGGTTCTTAATACTTTTAAGGTATGCTTGTCCATTTCTTTAAGCGTATAAATATCATTGTTACTACGTTGATTACCTACACCCGGTTGAACCCCATCCCACCAACCATGATATGAACCACAAAATCTCACCAAATGAGTTTTACCTGTATGGTAGCGCGCTAAGCGTACTGCTTGCATTACCGCTTCTGTTCCAGACATGTGGAAAGACACTTCATCCAAACCCGATATGTTTTTTAAATGTTTTACGTTATCAATAATAACAGGGTGATATGCGCCTAGTACGGGACCAAGATCTTTAACCTGTTCTACGCCTTTGTTTATACAGTCTTTGTAAAAATCATAACCAAAAAGATTGACGCCATATGAGCCGGTTAGATCATAAGCCCAATTACCGTCAAGATCTTTTATTTGAACACCTTTAGACTCACAAACAAAAGAACCTAGACTGATGTTTTCTTTAACAAATTTAGCATATTGAAAAGGGACTCGGTATGATTTTGTAAAATCAATATCAGAAATATTTTCTTGTAAAGCATCACTCATTTTAATTGATTTCTTAGATTTAACAGAAAATAATTCTGCTAATTTATAAAACCCAACTTTTCGCTTTTCTTTAATTTCTTTTGGGGCACCATCACTAGAAAAAAAATTATTTTCATTAAAATTATAAGAAGGAACCAATTTTGCAAGACGCCGAGCCATTTTTGAGTGACCCGCAACCGATGGGTGTTTGGCAATAGATAAGCGTAATCTAACTTGTAATTTTCTTAATAAATATGCACTAATTACTGCATATACAATATATAAATCAATATTCACACTTATGCATCCTAATAAATTATTTTATTAAACATAATGCATAAAATTTATTACAACTTTATGACTACGTATAAATATATATGGTTCATATTCATATAAGTGTCATAAATATCACATAAATCTATCAAAAATATTGTTTATTATTTATTACATATTTGTAATTAATAATGATCGATGAGGATGATATGATAATTACTATAGTAACTGAAACATATGCGCCAGATATAAATGGTGTCGCAATGACATTAGGGAATTTAGTATCAGGCTTATCAACTCGAGGGCATTCTATTCAATTAATTTGTCCTAATAATGAAAAAAGAGAAATGTTATTTCCACATAATATCTCTTACCATCCGGTAAAAGGCGTACCAATTCCAAAATATAACGAAGCGAAATTTGGTTTGCCTTCAAAATATTTATTAAAAAACTTATGGCAAAAAAATAAACCCGATATAATATATGTTGCCACCGAAGGGCCGTTAGGTTGGCAGGCTGTTAAAACAGCAAATAAATTAAATATCCCTATTATAAGTGGTTTTCACACTAACTTTCATTCTTACAGCAGTCATTACGGTATTGGGTTATTTGAAAAAATTGTTTCAAGTTATCTTGTCAAATTGCACAATAAAACATTAGCAACACTTACTCCAACGTT
>VAOX01014775.1_pt1 | contig 10472 bp, 11 predicted proteins | sample 3393891 | NCBI WGS metagenome assembly VAOX01 (sample SAMN08290429, study PRJNA428436) | hydrothermal vent metagenome | isolation source: Deep-sea hydrothermal vent chimney | place: Indian Ocean: Southwest Indian Ridge | depth 2822 m m | reverse complement strand
AATACGGCTGCGCCCTGAATTGCACCTCCGGGAGCCCGCCTGGCTATATAAAAAAATTCGCGAAGGACTGGCCATTCATTCACTTTTTTATTACGCCAACCGGCCTCTCGGAAGTACACTTCGGGGCACTCAACTGATCTTTTTAGGTTAATAGATATATGGTATCAGACGCCATGAGTGTTTCTGGTAAACGCTGTATTCAGAAAAATGTTGCATAAGATAGACTTCCTCAAGCCTGATCGCTTTTAAAACAAACACCAGCCCGATGCATGCATTTATCGCGACCAGTGCTGAGCCGCTTGAAATTGCCAGGCCAAAACTCACAAACAGGTTGTAGAGATAAATCGGGTGGCGAATGCGGCGATAAGCCCCCTGTGTGATGATCTGAAAAGGTATATATGCTTCAAACAACGGGGAGTAGTTGTTTCCAAGGCTGGAAAAGGCGCTTTCCAGGCGGATGCTGCCATAGAGCACAAGGCTCGCGCCGAGTAACTGTATAGCGGGGGGCGGCTTTATCTGTAGAAACACAAGGGATGCAAACCAGTAGCTTATCAGGCACACGAGCATACTGGTGACAAATAGAACCTTACTGAGGCTGGTAAAGGCCGGTATTGACGGTGCCTGTTGTTTTCCCTGAGAGTACTGTTTATGGGCTCTTTTTTGCGTATAAGCAAAGCTCATTCTGATAAAAACACTGAAAATAATAATGCTGCAAATTCCAGCACTGGCAAAATTTATCCCGGGATCAGGTAACTGATAACCGAACATAGCGCTGCTCCACCCAAAAATGCTAATGCACTGTATTTTGTAATATTACGTTTTACGCCACTGACCAGCATGGGGTTAGTAAACGGGTCAAGGCTGTTGTGCGCGCGCAGTACTTTCCAGTCGTTATCCAGGCGTTTAAATATAATAGTCCAGTGATTGGTGAAATCAAACTGCTCGCCACTGGCATTAACCAGCGTGTTCTGAGCGTTGCCAGAGGCTATCGCTATGTCGCCAATAAATGTTGTTGGTGCAGGATTTAGCTGAGTAGTAAAACGCCCTGAACCAACCATTTCACTGCGGGTTGCCTGCCACTGGCTTTTAAAGGCATCAAAGCTGTCGAATGATCTGTCTGTGAAGGAAACAAATGAAAAATCGGGGTGAGTGAAGGCTTTAATATCATCAATACTGTTGTTTTCTACAGCTTTCTCAAAAATAGTCTGAAGTTCACGCAGTTTTCCCCGTTCAGCTTCAAATTCATCTTTATCTATGCTCATTTTATTGATCCTGTTATATGTGGGTTTATTTTATTTTATCTGGGTTCGTCTGATTTTTGTGCGCATGAAACGGTAAAAATTCCATGTTCGTCAGCTGCGGTATTTAATTTGTTAAAACCGGCGGATGCAACCAGCAGATCCATTTCGTGTTGAATCCTCTGGCGCATGACCCATCTCTGGCCATTGCGATTGTTTAGTATGCGCCCAATAAGCTTCATCTGAGGGTGCCAGGGCTGCCCGGTATAAATCAGGTAGCCACCCTCGTTCATGGTATTGAAGAGTTGACTAATGGCCTGATGAACCTGTGCATTGTTGTCATATAACTCAAACAGGCCCGATACAATAATAACATCAGGTCGGTGTGCTACATCAATCCGATCTGCGTTGATACCAAAAGCATCCTGGTGGGTGAAAGTGACATTACGTGCTTTGAAATCAACGGCTATTTTTTTCGCTTCATTTAGCGAGTTACTATCATTGTCATTAAGCAGTAGTCTGACAGGAAAAGGCATTTCCTGCTGTGTTTCGAACAGGTAGCGCCCGGGGCCAGAGGCAATGTCCAGTACTACGGGTTCTACACCGTGTTTATTCAGCAGCTTCAAAATGCCTGCCAGAGTGTTTTTAAGGTTCAGTTTACGTTGGCGTATTCCGCGCCAGCCCGCTGAATTCAGGTAGACCCGATCAATGATTCGGCCAGGCCAGTTTGCGCCGGAGATCCTGTTGCGATAAACATAATCGAGCGATATTCCTGAGTCGAAGCCGTATTTCAGGCCGGTTGAAATGCCGTGACTTAATTTCCCGATGTTTTTAAGTAATAGCCTGTAGCCGCCGTAGTAAAGTTGCTCAGTTGTTGAGCCTTTCTCCAGCAGCTTTTTGTGCTCAATGATTGTGTGCTCTCTGGGCGCAGGTATAATCGCTGGTAACTGTGTTGCAGGGAGGCCGAACTGTGTCTTTATGAAAGCCTGGCAGGGTGATATGATTTTGTGCTGGTCTTTTTCATGAAAGATGGCGTGTCGAAAATCGGCAAGTTGTATATGTTTTTTGTTTGAGCTTGAAATACCATCGATAAATTTCTGGTGTAAGCTGTTTTTTACAATGTAGTCTTTTTCAGCGGTGAACACTAATACGGGTGTTTCAAAATCTTTTAGCCGGTTAAAGCAGTTTTTAACCGTGCCGAAAAGTGTAACGAGTATGTTTACACCTATTTTTTTTGTAATAAGGCTGTCATTGTCATAGGCTCTGGCTTCAGCTTCATCTCTTGTGAGTAGACTGGATCGTACATAACTTGTAACAAATAGTTTGTCTGAAAATTTACGCGCCAGTTTTAAAAAAGACAGTGCAAAAGGAATATAGAGCTTTATGGAGAAAGCGGGAGCTCCGAGAATGCAGCCTTTTAGCCCCGGGCCATAGTTTAATATCCAGCTGATTGCGGTAACCGAGCCGACGCTATTGGCGATTAGAATACTGTCTTTTGAGCTTAGCCCAAATTCATGATGTATATGGCCGACAAAGCTGTTTAAGTCCTGCACCCAGACATCAAAATTTCTGGCCCATGCGCGGCGACCTTCAGATAAACCGTGGCCGCGCAGATCCATGCCAAAACACCAGTAGTCATCCTCAGAAATTTTATCCGCAAAGGCAACTATTCTTGCTGAGTGCTCGTGTCCACGGTGCAGAAATAGCAGAACATTTTTACTTGCACGTTGTGGTTTTTTATACCGATAGAACAACGAGAGTCCATCTGTTGTGTTAAATCGTCCTTCATTCCATTTGTCCAATATGTAGCCCCTGTTAATGAGTGTGTGCAAGCAGGCTCAGGCACAGGCCGAATCCCGGGGCGCTAAGCAGCAGGCTATCAATGCGATCAAGCAAACCGCCGTGTCCGGGGAGGCAGGATCCGGAATCTTTAACACCCGCCTGGCGTTTCAGGTATGAGATGTTTAAATCACCTGCTATTCCCGATGCAGCGATAACCGCTCCAGTGAGTGCTGCTGCCGGCCAGCTTATCTCTATAATAAAGGGCAGGGTGAGTGCGCCAAGTATTGTTGTTAGCACGATACCCCCTGATGCGCCTTCTACTGTTTTGTGTTTGCTTAGTCCCTGGGCAAGTGCAAGCCGACCAAAGCTTCTGCCTGCAATGTACTGAAAAATATCATTTGATGAGGTTATAAACAGTAAAAATAAAATCACCAGGCCAGCATTATAACCCATAACATCGCTTTGTTGTCTGATAATCTCAATTGAGAAAATTGAGGTAGTGCACAAACTGAGTACAAGTAATGAAATCAGGTGTTTTTCAGTTGAGGTATTACGCTTAAGCCAGTCAGTGTGTAAATAGTACATAGACAGTAAGGCTAAAAACAGGAATATGGGGAGCAGGTAAAACAGGCTAAACGTACTGGATAAGTGTGTAATTAAAAAACTGTAAACGCCAGCAGCAGAGCTGAATATCAGTATTGTCATTATATTAATATCCAGCTTTAGTAATTTTGAGAGTTCAAGGGCGGAGAGATAAACAAGTATATATACAAGTAGTGTGATGGCTCGGTCGCCTATGTAGAGTAGCGGAATACAGGTGAGACAAATGAGCCACCAGGTGCGAATTCGCCTTCGATTGTTTCTGTTTTCCGGTGTGTTATCGGTGGCGAGTTGAAACTCTATAACTGCGGTCGCTAATAAAAGCAGGGAGAAAATAAGTACAGTGCTGAGAAACATAATAAATATTCAGGCGAGTGAGTGCGGGTTTTTAAAGGCGCGTTTCAGTTCCTGTCAGGAAATGACAGGCTGCTTACGCCCGTGCCCCGAAATCTCGCAATCACTATCTTTCCGTCATTGTCCTTTAGAGAAAGCACATTGTTAGCTTCGGTCTCATCGCCTATAAAACCGGATTTTTCTATAATCGGCACTCTGTTTTTAAGTGATTCAGGTGCTTTTGTGTTTTTTGAGCCCCAGCCATCAGCTTCTCTGGATTGATTAAATGCAGCTACAGCCTGGGTGAACTTTTTTTCCAGTTCAAGCATGTCATCCAGATTCTCGGTATTGAATCCATTTAACAGGCTTTTTATAAAATCAGGCTTAAAACTTTCTCTGATTTTTTTTGCAAGTGTATAAGGCTGATCAGGTGTGGCATTCAGGCGAACGGTTGTGGTTGTACGTACGGTGCGTGGTCCGGTTTTTGCTTTTTCTTTGCCCTCGACATAAGCAGCGGCTTTTTCCAGGTAAATCTCTTCAGGGTTTTCCTGAATTGCTCTTGCCAGGCTAGCGCCTTTAACATCGCTCCATTCACGTTTTGCAACGACAGATGGGGAGAGGCCTTCTTCTTTGGCCATTTCAAACAGGCAGTTTGCATGGCAGTGTTGAAAATAATCTTTAATGGTCGGGCTTAAAGATAAATAGGCTTCAATTTTTTCCATGCCAGCTTTTCCCGGATACCCTGCACCAAAAGGCGGTTTGGCTTCGATGTAGTGGCGCAGGGATTTAAAGCTGTCACCGCTTTCATCGTTTAGTTTTTTCCAGCCCTCGATTTTACAGAACTGCGCCATTGCTTCGGCAAATTTCTCAATTTGTCCGCCCTGCTTAATCATTTCATGCTGGTTTTCTACTGTTTCTTCCTGTTTTGTCATGGGTGTTCTTTGCCTGCTTTGTGGGTACCTGATTGACTGGTTTGCTTTTCCAGTTTGTTGTCTCGTGACTGTATTCAGCCAGATGCTAGCCCTGTTCTCTGTGTTTTTTTAGCAATACATAAACGGCTCCTGTACCGCCATCGTTGGGTGGGGTGCTTACAAATGCCAGAACCTGCGGGATATTCTGTAGCCATTTATTGACCATGGCTTTCAGTACGGCCTGTCCGTCTCCTGAATGGTGGCCTTTGCCGTGCACAATTCTAACCAGTTTATGTGAGGCCTGCTGTGAGTGTTCAAGAAAGTCCAGCAATGCTTTGCGCGCATCTTCACGGTGAAATCCATGTAGATCAAGATGGCCTTGGGCATCGATTTTACCATTGCGAATCTGTTTCATGTATGACTTCTGTATGCCGGGTCGCATAAATTCCAGATAATCTTCACAGTCCGGTATAAAATCGTCACTCAGAGTGTCTTTAATATGGGGTTCAGATACGCTCTGGCGTTTCTGTATGGCTTCACGGGGGTGTTTCAGACTGGTTTTATCTGAGGTGAGCGGGTTTACGTCCTGCATCGCCCGAGTGAAAATAGAGTGCTTATCGTCTGTATTCATTATTCTTTGCCTGTGAAAACCCGCTGAAATTATATACTATGCAGGCCACTATTTAGCTAATTTTCTGTGAGTAATATTCTGTGCAAATTTTATTAAGCAATGATGATGGACATCAGGCTCCCGGGCTTAAAATAATGGCCACCTGTCTCGAAAAGCTGGGGTCACTTACGGTGGTTGTGCCGGACCGTAACCGCAGTGCTGCGAGTAACTCTCTGACCTTATCGCGACCTCTGAATGCTCGTATAACAGATAATGGTTATTATAAGGTCGATGGAACGCCCACAGACTGTGTTCATCTGGCTATTTCAGGTATTATGTCGGTGGAGCCGGATATCGTTGTTTCGGGGCCAAACGATGGGCCGAATATGGGGGATGATGTGCTGTACTCTGGAACGGTTGCAGCGGCGACGGAGGGGCGTTTTCTGGGCTTGCCCGCGATTGCGGTGTCGATGGTGAAGCCAGGGGGACGATCCGAGCCGGAGCATTTTGAAACCGCCTGCTGGGCCATTGAAAAAATTATCGCCGGGCTGCAACAAACGCCACTCACCGAGGATACGATTCTTAATGTCAATGTGCCGGATATCCCATCTGGGCAGATTAAAGGCTTTCAAAGTACGCGCCTGGGTAATCGACATAAGTCTGAGGGGGTGATAAAACAGATTAATCCTCGTGGTGAGAGTGTTTACTGGGTTGGCCCACCGGGAGATGAGCAGGATGCCGGTGAGGGAACCGATTTTTATGCAGTTAAAAACGGATTTGTTTCAGTTACCCCTTTGCAGATCGATTTAACGCGGTATGATAGCCTGCAAAATCTTAAACAGTGGTTGGCGGCTCTTTGATGTTGCTGGCGATCTACAATTCAACCAGGCCAAACGATTAGTGAATTTATCTGACCCCCGTGTGCAGGGCATAGGCATGACATCCCAGCGAACCCGCGATCGGCTGATTGAGCGGTTGCGTGAAAAGGGTATAAAGGATGAGCGAGTGCTGGATGTGATGCGCACCATGCCGCGCCACCTGTTTGTTGATGAGGCGATGAATTCCCGTTCATATGAAGATTCTGCCTTACCCATTGGCCATGGGCAAACTATTTCCCAGCCCTTTATTGTGGCGCGTATGAGCGAAGTACTGCTAAGTCGAGGCGTACCAGAGAGTGTACTGGAAGTGGGAACGGGCTCGGGTTACCAGGCAGCAATTTTGTCTCAGCTGGTACCTAAAGTGTACTCAGTGGAGCGAATTGTTGCGCTGCAAACGCAGGCCCGTGAGCGATATCACACACTGGGTATCAATAATATAACCCTGAAACACTCAGATGGTTCATGGGGCTGGCCACAGTTTGCGCCCTATAAGGCCATAATAGTGACGGCAGCACCGGAAGAGGTGCCAGCATCTTTACTTGAGCAACTGGCCATTGGCGGAATGATGGTGATACCGGTGGGTGCTCGGCATGGGGTGCAGAAACTGCTGCTGATTACCCGTGAAACGGATCAGTTTGTAGAGCAGGAGCTGGATGTGGTGAAATTTGTACCTTTGTTAAATGGAGCAATCAGTTGATTTTTTCAAGTTTGTACAAGCGCTGCATGAGCTGGGCGGAGCATCCGCACAGGGAGCGTTATTTAGTTGGCGTGAGTATCTTCGAGTCCTTTCTGTTTCCTGTGCCAACGGCACTTTTAATGATACCTATGGTGCTGGCAACGCCGGATAAAGCGGTTCGGCTGGCTACCATTACAACGCTGATGTCGGTGCTGGGCGCGGTCATTGGCTATTTGCTGGGCTGGGGGGCAATGAGTGCAATTGAGCCATGGATCGGTAAAATGGGCTGGCTGGATCAGCTTGAAGTAGCCAGACAGGCATTTCAGGAATATGGCATTCTGGCGGTGGGTATTGGGGCGTTTACACCGGCACCGTTTAAAATATTTACTGTAACAGCGGGTGCGCTGTCGATGTCGTTTATCCCTTTTATACTGGTATCACTGGTAGGGCGGGGTGCGCATTTTTTCCTCTTTGCATTATTAATGGCCTGGGCAGGTCCCAGAATGGAACCCGTGATCCGAAAATATATAGAGTGGCTGGGCTGGGGTATTGTGGTGATTGCAATTGCTGCTTTTCTCATTCACAGATACCTGTAGTGCTATGCCAATAAAGACCATTGCTGTAAATCTGGAAAAAACAACGGGATCACGAAAGTCTGCGCAAGCCCTGGTCTGCCTGTCTATATGAAAAAAATACTCATTACCAATAAGGTGATCACGCATTTTTTCATTACGTCATCCAGATCAGTTGCTTCTCCATTTTTTTCGTGCCCGGCTGATTTTTCCAGGATAAAGGCTTTATCGGCACTGCTTTTGCTGCTTCAGCTTGTTTTTTTGAGTGCCTGTGGCGGTGGGGCTTCCAGTCGCTGGGACCCACTGGCTTATACGGTGAGAAAAGGCGATACGCTCTATTCTATTGCCTGGCGTTATGAAAAAGATTACAGGCAGATTGCCCGGTGGAACAATATAGCGCCGCCCTTTGCAATTTATCCCGGGCAGCGGCTGACGATGCAGCCATCGAGCAAAAACGGCTCTGCCGCTCATCAGGAGAGGCCGCAGGTGTTATCTGAGCCAACGACAGGGCAGGTGGTTGTGATTGAATATCCTGCTGCTCCCCTCGCCAGATATGTAGAACAGCCTGTCAGGCCTCTTTCCGCCGCCCGTAATGGCGAGATTATTGTACAGCGAGACGAAACATTATATGCCATTGCACAACGTGAAGGTTACAACCATTATCAGCTGGCAAGGTGGAATCGTCTAAAGGCACCCTATGTGCTAAAGCCAGGGCAGAAACTGCGCCTGACACCTCCAGCGGCCTCCCTGGGGGGAAGTTTGGGGGGGGGCAGACAAGATGTTGCTCAAAACACCGTTGAGCGTACACCCGAGGTTGCATCGCTCATCCACACACAGGTTAAGGCTCGGCCAATACCGCTTCCGGTAGCGATAGCAGGGCGTTCAACTGTGGCGGCTGCTTCCGGTCGAGTTACCCGCTGGCGCTGGCCGGTAAAGGGCAGGGTGGTGCAGACTTTTAAAGCGTCCGATACATCCAGAAAAGGCATCGGCATTCGGGGGAAGCTCGGGCAATCTGTGAGTGCCGCGGCGGCGGGCACAGTAGTATATAGTGGTAATGGCCTGATTAATTATGGCAACCTGGTCATTATTAAACACAACCACTCGTTTTTAAGTGCCTACGCTTATAATCAGTCACTGCTGGTAAAAGAGGGTGATACAGTGCATTCCGGCCAGGTGATTGCTAAAATAGGCCAGGCCGGTTCTTCCAGCCCTCAGTTGCACTTTGAAATTCGTCATAATGGCAGGCCGGTTAATCCACTGACTTATCTGCCCTGATCCAGGCGCTGCCTTTACTGCTCGACTACGGCTTCATTTTTTAGTCATACTGGCAATTTGCGAGACATGTCATGTTGATAAACATCATAAAGAGCGCTTATCAGGATTGTTTTTTTATGCAAAATTAAGCGCTGTAAATCCACCTTTCAGAGCATGAATTTAGTGTATTCATATATTGTTATATTATAAATCCCACATAAGGGTTTACCCTTTTTGATCACTCGAAAGGGTAACTTGTCAATCGAAAATGTAAAATAAATGACGAAATGTTGAAATAAATCATATTTCCACTTGTTTTTATATTAAATATGCATTAAAACGTAAAAATAAGTCTGTGATTTGTAAGAACTTATTATTGTTTGCTAATATAACAAGGAGCTAATAAATAAAATTTCTATATACATAAATAATAACCAGCTCACGTGGGGAGGGCTAAATTATGAATGCAATCTGTGAAAAGAAATTACCAGAAAAATTTGAAAAACATCAAAATCAGGTCAAAGGTGATCAGACGAGTTTTTTAGATGATGTTGTAAAAGACGATGAACTGGAATTAGGCGTTACTAAAAATAAGGAAATAAAAACGAAGGCCGCGCCAGCGAAAAGTAGCGTGACGGCAAAGAAACACACGACGAGCGTAAATCGCAAGGAAATGGATGCAACGCGGTTGTATTTACGTGAAATTGAGTTTTCACCTTTGCTAACGGCGAAAGAAGAAGTTTACTACTCAAGACTTTCGCGTAAGGGTGTAGGTTCGGCACGTACAAAAATGATTGAATGCAATTTGCGCCTCGTGGTTAAAATAGCGCGGCGCTACATGAACCGTGGTCTGGCATTGCTGGATTTAATCGAAGAGGGCAATCTTGGGCTGATTAGAGCAGTGGAAAAATTTGATCCTGAGAAAGGCTTCAGATTCTCAACCTATGCAACCTGGTGGATTCGCCAGACCATAGAACGCGCATTAATGAATCAGACTCGCACCATACGCCTCCCCATACATGTAATTAAAGAGCTAAATGTTTATCTGAGGGCAGCACGTAAACTGGAGCAAACTATTGAGCATGAACCAACCGCAGACGAAATCGCGAAACTGGTTGATCGGCCGGTTGAAAATGTCGAGAGAATGATGGGACTTCGTGATCGTGTGACATCGGTGGATGTGCCGGTGGGTAAAGAAAATGATCGTCCATTGCTCGAAATCATACCGGATCAGGCAAACCCCGAGCCGTCCTCTATTCTTCAGAATGAAGATGTTATGGCGAATCTTGAGGTCTGGCTGAATCAGCTGGAAGAGAAGCAGCGTCAGGTTGTGGTGCGCCGCTTTGGTCTGCATGGCTATGAGCGTACAACGCTTGAGGTTGTCGGGGCTGAGCTGGGTGTTACGCGTGAGCGTGTGCGCCAGATTCAGATGGATGCGCTCCGTCATTTGCGTAAAATTCTGGAAAGTCACGGATTCTCAGAGGAGTTGTTATTAAACAACTAGCGAGATCTGGGTTGTTAATCCTAAATTAATCGGTTGGATGCCTTAAAGTGTGCTTCCGGGAGGGTGGCTGGCGTAATAAAAAAGCAAGTGAATGGCCCTGTCCTTCGCGCGTTT
>VAOX01008813.1_pt1 | contig 10476 bp, 10 predicted proteins | sample 3393891 | NCBI WGS metagenome assembly VAOX01 (sample SAMN08290429, study PRJNA428436) | hydrothermal vent metagenome | isolation source: Deep-sea hydrothermal vent chimney | place: Indian Ocean: Southwest Indian Ridge | depth 2822 m m | reverse complement strand
CAATAACGGCAAAGATAAAAACCTTCCAGTAAGGTACTGCATACTTTAATAATCGGCGATATATAACGGCACCATCATTGCTTTGCGTATTTTTTGTCATTTTCAATTCTTATTTAACTTGTTTCGTTGCAAAGGTTAAATGCACTAAGCCCAACTGTCGCGCAGCATCCATTGCTCTTACTACAAATTGATGCGGCGTCATTTTATCTGCACTAATAATAAGTTTAGGTTCTTTGGTATCACCTCGAGTGATCTTAATCGCTTTTTTTAATGTTTTAATATCGGAGTCTTTAATGCGACGTTGATTAACAAAATAGCGACCTTGATTATCAATGCTAATCTCAATCACCTTCTTTTCTGTTTTTGCAATTTCACCCGATGATTCTGGAAGTTCAATCGTAATTTCAGATTCCCTCTGAAAAGTGGTTGAGACCATAAAAAAAATCAACAATAAAAAAACAACATCAATCAAAGGCGTGATATTAATATCAAGTTCTTTATCGCGTTTGGTACGTAACATTACGCTTTGTCCGACTGCACACGATCGCCATGCATCACATCTACAATCTTTAATGCTTCCTCTTCCATTTTAAGCACAAGCTCATCAATACGCCCACGGAAAAAACGGTAAAATATTAATGAAGGAATAGCCACAGACAAACCTGCTGCGGTTGTTAATAGCGCTTCTGAAATTCCACCCGCTAAAACAGTTGGATTACCTACGCCTTGCGTGGTGATAGCAGCAAACACTTTTATCATTCCTATGACTGTTCCCAATAAACCCAGTAAAGGCGTAATCGAGGCGATAGTACCTAAGGTATTAAGGTAGCGTTCAAGTTCATGAATAACTTGATGCCCCACCTCTTCGATACTTTCTTTCATGATGTCACGCGGGTGATTTCGGTTAATTAAGCCCGCAGCAAGAATTTTCCCCAAGGGAGAATTATTACCTAAAGCAACAATATGCTCATCGGTTAATGTTTTTGCTTTATGCCATTGCCAAACTTGAGCAACCAAACTTGGCGGTGTCACTTTTTTTGCCTGTAAAGACCAGAAGCGTTCAGCCACGATTGCTAACGCGATAACTGAGCACAGAAGTATGGGTAGCATCAACCAGCCACCATGTTGAATCATTTCAAACACTATTTTGGATTCCTTATACTACAATTTATAGGTGAAAATCTGGTGCTCACTTTATCAGAGACGACCCTTTGCGGAAAGGGGATCGTTCACAGCATTTAGTGTAAGCTATTCCAGTATTTTTGATTATCTTTTCGGTATTGCTCAGGCATTTTACTGGTGTTTTTTTGACCAAATTTAACCGTAATAGCACCAGAATTGAAAGTTTTAAGAATAGGGATATTTTTACTCTTATAACGCGCTATAACCGCAGCGTGCGGCATACGATAACGGTTTCTGTATCCTACAGGAATCAAGATATATTCAGGATCAACCGCATCCAAAAAACGCTGACTAGAGGATGTTTTACTGCCATGGTGGGGAGAGACTAAATACGTTGATTTCATCTTATCAGCTTGATTCTGTACCAGTCTCTTTTCAGTTTTTTTCTCTATATCGGCACTGAGTAATATGGAGTCCTTCCCTGCCCGAATATGTAACACACACGAGGCGTTATTTCGTTTTTTATACACTAACTCTGCGTCTGGATTAAGTATTTCAAACTCAACCCCGTCCCAAAGCCAACGTTGACCTGTATAACAGGCTTCACTGCTTTCTTCCTCATAACTTGTGAGTATTTTATTTATCTTAATGTTCTGTTGAAGTGACTTTAAACCACCACTGTGATCATTATCTTTGTGACTAACAATCAAAACATCCAGTTTTTTGATATTTTTCTGTCGTAAATAAGGAATAACCACGGCAGAACCCGTATCAAAATTTTTGCTAAATCTTGGCCCAGTGTCAAATAAGAGCGCATGCTGCTGTGTTTGGACCACAACGGATAAACCCTGGCCGACATCCAATAACGTCACTTCAACCTCACCTTCGTTGAGTATTTGCCTGCTGGGCCAAATTAAGGGGAGAATAAGGAAGAACCCAAGATATTTAGCCGGCCAACCTTTCGGTGTTAATACAAGAATAAAACCTAAACTTGCAAATAAAAGTGACAATATTGAAGGTTTTGCTGCATACCACTCGCTAAACGAGGTATCTCCTAAATAAGATAATAACCACCATAAAAATGCCAATACTGAATCGGCGATCCAAAATACCGTCGCAGCAAAATCGGGAAATAAGGAGGAAATAGCTGTGGCGAATAAAACGAGAGGAACAACGGCAAAACTGACTATGGGGATAGCAAATAAGTTGGCAACGGGTGAAACCAGTGAAGCTTGTTGAAATAGAAACAATAATAACGGTATTAATCCTAAGCTAATTCGCCATTGTACTCGCCCCAAAATTCGCCATCCCTTATCTATAGCTAAGCGTCCTGACGATGCAAGGCTAATAATCGCCACAGCCGCAAAAGACAACCAAAATCCAGCAGATAATACGGCGACAGGATCAAGTAAGATAACGCTCAATAAAGCTAAACTTAATACTTGGGTGCTTTGTATTTTATGGCGATTAAAAATTGAGAGTAAAACAATGCTTAACATGATTAAGGCACGTTGCGCAGGGACAGCAAATCCAGACAAAGCCGCATAAAATGCCGCAATCAAAAAGGCACTTATTGCTGCTGCACGAGGAGAGGCTAATTTTAAAGCGGCTGAACCACAATAAGGCCATAAACGACGGCTAATGAAAAAAATAAAACCAGCCAGTAATCCAACGTGCAAGCCAGATATTGCCACAAGATGACTCGTGCCCGTGGCACGAAAAACTTGCCACTGTTGTGGTGTAATCCCCGTTCGTTCCCCCATCGCAAGCGCAACAAGTATGCCGCCGTACTCTGTTTTTGATGTGATGGATTTTAATTTTTCGTATAAATTTTGCCTCAAAATAAGAAAACCATAACCACGAGCTTCATCATCTAATTTTTTTGCAAATTGCCTTTTTTTAGCATTAATGCGGATATAACCTGTAGCTCTGATTTTTTTTTGGTAAAGCCAACCTTCGTAATCAAAACTGCCTGGGTTCATAAATCCATGGGGTTGTTTTAGTCGCAACCAAAACTGCCAACGCTGCCCTGCTTTAAGCGTTGATTTAATATTAGAGAACCGGTATTTTTTCTTACCACGGCTGCTATACCAGCTAATTCTCACTTTACCGATGGAGGGATAATGTTGTTTTTTAAACTGCACGCTTTCTATATTAAATTCAAAACGCAGCTTTCGATGATTGTTAAGAGGAATACTTGAAACTACCCCTGTAACAAGAACGTCTTTGCCTTCGAGTTCTGCTGGCAAAGCGACATCTAGAACCCAGTGAGCGCGTAATAATGCCCAAAGAAAGCCAAGAATAAATAAAATTAAAAGCCGGAAATGGCGAGGAACAAAAGGAAGGATAAAAATAGAAATTAACGCCCAACACCAGATAATATCAGGTAGAAAACTAAACTGCTGAAGCAGCAGTACGCCAAAAAGAAATGATAAAATCCCTAATATCATCTTCACCCCATCCTTAGGTATAAATTTGTGCTTTATATTGATAACATCACGCTATTAGCAACATCATGTCCCTAACAGTTGAAGATTAACAGGTTCCAATTAAATAGAAAGCCTCATGCCAAAGAAGTTCATAAAACGCTACATGCCGGATCACGAAAAAATTCGCAATAACAAGCAATTAAATAAAGTCTTCGGAAAACTGTTACACGATCCAAACCTACTTCATCTTAATCGGCGCTCTGTTTCTATGGCCTTTTTTGTCGGGCTCTTTTTTGCGTTTGTGCCTTTACCCACACAAATGATTATGGCTGCCGCCGTTGCCATTTTGGTGCGTTGCAATTTACCCATTTCAGTTGGACTAGTTTGGTTAACCAACCCAATCACTATGCCACCCATTTTTTATTTTGCATATAAAGTAGGGGCATGGATTTTAGGTACACCAGAACATGCCTTTACCTTTGAGTTAAGTTGGGCATGGTTAGGCACCGAGTTGGCTGCTATCTGGCAACCTTTCTTATTAGGTTGCACCGTTAGTGGACTTGTTTTTGGTGCTCTAGGCTATGGCAGCATTCGGTTATTGTGGCGCTTACACATCATTAAAGTATTAAAAAAACGAAAAAATAAACGCCTCAAAAAAAACAATAACTAATCTTTTCTTTTAAGCCCTGTAATCATTGCCTTTGCTAAGTTTTCTTTATGTAACTTACTAGAAACAAACACACCTGCGATATGCAAAAATACGAGTAACAAAGTAAAGTTTGCAAAAAACTCATGCAGTTCTTCCCAAAACTCCTCATCCTCTTCATCCTCTTCATTAACGGAATGATTACGTTTTTCATCATTGTCATCTGAATCAGCGTAAGCACTGCTAATGACGCTGATTGTATTTCCTTGTGCTAAAGGCCCTAAACCTTCTTCCACCGCATAGAGTTTTAACCCGGTATAGCTCACCATAAAAAGTGAAATCAATAATGTAATCACCATAGCTCCACCGAGTGGATTATGCCCTACATAATGTTTTGGCTGACCTTTTATATAACTTTTAAAGTAATTGAATACATATTTAGGTGTGCGGATAAAATTACTGAATCGGGCGTATTTTGATCCAATAAATCCCCATAATACTCTGAAAGTGATTAAACCAAGCACGATATAGCCAGAGTAGATATGTAAGATCCCCTCTTCCTCTCCTGTAAAGTATGCCACGGTGAAAAATAACACGAGACTCCAGTGAAACAATCTGACTAACAGATCCCAAACTTTAATCTTCTGTGACATGACGTTCTCCTTAAAGTAATAATGTAAGCAAAGTATGGTCTAAAAATTGGAAATAAACATCAGACATATGTCTAAAACATACGTATAGTACATATGTACTGCACTCTAACACTATGATTTTTCAGAGGTAATTATGTTGTCCCTCAGTAAGACAAAAGAAAGTTTACTTATTGTATTTTTTTCGATTATTGTTTTTGCCAATGGAATTGATTTATTTGCAGATCTTTCGCATGGTGCAGATATTGGACATATTTTTCAAGAAGGTGTGTTGATTTTATTATCTTTATTAGCAATATTTTGGTTATTTTACGAAAAAAATAAACAAAAACAACAAATTATTGAGTTGAAACAACAACTCAGTACAACAAATAAAAATAATGCTGAACAATATATTGTCGAAGGTCGTCGTCAACTTGCCAAGGTTATAGCCCAACAATTCAATCAATGGAAATTAACCCAAAGCGAAGCCGAAGTCGGGTTATTCTTACTCAAAGGGTTGAGCCTTAAAGAAATCGCCGCATTAAGAAACACTGCTGAAAAAACCGTTCGCCAACAGGCCTCTTCTATATACAAAAAAGCAGATATTTCAGGTCGCCATGCTTTTTCAGCTTGGTTTATCGAAGACATCTTATAGATCGTTTACGTTTGTTTTATTGTAAAAACACGATAATGGTGTAGTCTTTATGTACCCATCACAAGAATATAGAAGCCAAGGCGATGTCTTTCGAGTTTATCCACGATTCTAATAACAATATTCTAATTGTAAAAATCAATGAACTCCTCAGTATCGAAGAGCTAAAAAAAGCAGCAAGAATACTTTTTCAAAGTGGTGATATTCCTTATGACATCAACACAATCTATGACTTACAAGAAATGGATTTTTCGAATATCAATGCAGAATTTGGCGAAAAATTAATACTTTTTCGCCAATCATTAAATAGAGGCAATGCTAAAATTGCCTGTGTCACCTCAACCGATTTAGGCTTTGGGTTAGGTAGAATGTATGAAGCGATGTCTGATCAGTTACAACAAAGAATTCGTATCTTTCGTTCTATGGATGAAGCAAAAGCATGGCTAATTTAATCCTTATCTTTTATTGCAGCCAATAGAGTCGTGCCTAATTCAGCAGGTGAGTTTGCTGTGTAGACACCGGCATTTTCGAGCGCAGCATATTTTTCTTTTGCTGTACCTTTGCCTCCAGCAATAATGGCACCGGCATGTCCCATGCGTTTACCTTTTGGTGCAGTTACTCCTGCAATATAAGCTACAACAGGCTTTGTCATATTTGATTTAATATATTCAGCCGCTTCTTCTTCTGCTGAACCACCAATTTCTCCCACCATAATGACAGATTCTGTTGCCGAATCATTTTCAAAAGCTTCGAGACAATCAATAAACGTGGTTCCAGGAATAGGATCTCCACCGATACCAATACAAGTGCTTTGTCCTAAACCAATGTCCGTAGTTTGCTTTACCGCTTCATACGTTAACGTGCCTGAACGAGAAACAATTCCCACCTTTCCCGCTAAATGAATTTCACCTGGCATAATGCCTATTTTGCATTCATCAGGGGTGATGATGCCGGGGCAATTAGGGCCAATTAAACGTGAGCCAGAATGATGAACAACATGCCAAACATCAAGCATATCTTTTGTTGGAATACCTTCCGTAATGCACACAATTAGTTTAATACCAGCATCAACGGCTTCTAAAATAGCATCTTTACAAAATGCCGCGGGGACATAAATAACAGAAGCATCGGCTTGTGTTTCGTTAACCGCATCTTTTACGGTATTAAAAACTGGTAAGCCTAATAATGTTTGTCCGCCTTTGCCCGGAGTTACACCGCCAACCATTTTTGTTCCATATTCAATGGCTTTTTCAGAATGATATTGACCTTGCTTGCCAGTAAATCCCTGACAAATCACTTTTGTATTTTTATTAACCCAAACACTCATTTTGTTTTAACCTGTTTAACAATTTTTTCAGCAGCATCATCAAGATTATGTGCCGTTTCAATTTTCAGTGGACTATTGTCTAATATTTTTAAGCCTTCTTCAGCATGATTGCCTTCGAGTCTTACAACAACAGGAACCTCTACACCAACTTCTTCGACTGCGGCTGCTATACCTTCTGCTATCATATCGCAGCGCACGATACCGCCAAAAATATTCACTAATATTCCTTTAACATTTTCATCGGATAAAATAATTTTAAACGCTTCTGCAACACGTTCTTTGGTTGCCGTTCCACCAACGTCGAGAAAGTTGGCAGGTTCAGCACCATGCAGTTTAATTAAATCCATCGTCGCCATGGCAAGGCCTGCACCGTTAACCATGCAACCAATTTCACCATCAAGTGAAATGTAGTTAAGGTCCCATTTACTGGCTCTAACTTCACGTTCATCTTCTTGTGTTATATCACGCAAGGCTTCGAGGTCTTTATGTCGATATAAAGCATTGTCATCAATATTAATTTTTGCATCTAAACAGAGTAAATCACCCTGTTTTGTTACAACAAGTGGATTAATTTCCAAAAGGGACAAATCTTTTTCAACAAACATTTTTGTTAGACTGAATAGTAATTGAGTAAATTGTTTAACTTGGTTACCCTCTAAACCCAAGCCAAAAGCAAGATCGCGACATTGATACCCTTGTAACCCAACAACCGGATCAATCGCTGCTTTCAATATTTTTTCTGGTGTTGCTGCTGCTACTTTTTCTATTTCAACGCCACCTTCCGTCGATGCCATAAAAACAATTTGACGTTGCGCTCGATCAATCACTGCGCCAAGATACATTTCACGTTCGATGTCACACGGATGTTCAATTAAAATCTTATTTATAGGTTGCCCTTTAGCATCCGTTTGAAAGGTCACCAGATTTTTCCCTAACAGAGAAGAAGCAAAATCTTCTACTTCTTGTGCGTTATCCGTTATCTTAACGCCACCAGCTTTGCCTCGCCCACCTGCATGCACTTGTGCTTTTACTACCCAACGTTGTCCACCAAGTTCTTGCAAGCACGTCTTAATCTGAGATACCTGATTAATGACTCTATTTTCAGGGACGGATATCCCATATTGCGTAAACAGTGCTTTTGACTGGTATTCATGTAGGTTCATATTTGTTCTCTATTATTTTAATATTTTTACTTTGATCGTGCTTTATGAATTGCTCTCGCATCAACATCCAATGCTGCTTCATGTACGGCTTCTGCAAGTGATGGATGAGCAAACATGGTCATGGCTAAATCTTCACTGCTGCTACTAAATTCCATGGCAATGACTGCCTGGCCAATCAATTCAGAAACATGAGCACCTAGCATGTGAACTCCAAGTATGCGATCTGTTTTTGCATCGGCTAAAATTTTTATCAATCCATCCGTTTGAGCAACGGCGCGTGCACGGCCATTACTGGCAAAAGGAAAAGTACCAACATGATAGTCAATGCCCTTTGCTTTTAATTCTTGTTCAGTTTTTCCACACCAAGCTATTTCGGGCTCAGTATAAACGACAAAGGGGATGGTTTCATAATTTACTTTTGCATATTGTCCTGCTAGTAATTCTGCGACCATCATGCCTTCTTCTGATCCTTTATGCGCCAACATCGGCCCACGTACCGCATCACCAATGGCATAAATGCCTGAGATAGCAGTTTCGCACTGTTGATTAACCTCGATAAAGCCTTTCTTATCCAATTTTACCCCAACATCAGCAGCAAAAATATTTTGGGTATTTGGTTCACGCCCGATTGCGACAATAACTTTATCAAACGAATCTTGATGTTGACCTTTTTCATCTTCATAGGATAAACATACTCGGTTATCTTTAATTTTATACCCCGTAATACGTGTGCCAAAACGAAAATCCAAACCTTGTTTTAGAAAAAGTTTGGACGTTTGTTTTGCTATTTGTTCATCTGCGGCTGGCAATAAGGTATTACTGGATTCGAATAAACTGACTTTTGAACCCAAACGCCGCCAGACACTACCTAGTTCAAGACCAATTACACCTGCACCTATCACCGCTATGGATTCAGGTACAGAATCAAATTCTAATGCAGCGCTTGAATCAACGATAATATTATCGGTATAAGGTATCTCGGGATACGCTTTTGGCACTGAACCCGGTGCTAAAATAATATTGCCGGCTTTGATGATTTCTTTTTTTCCCGTTTCCTTAAGTATAATTTCAACCTGCTTGTTCTCTAACAACTTAGCGTGACCAGAAAGCAATGTAATGCCGTTTGCTTGAAACAATGCGCCAATGCCGCTGGTTAATTCTGCTACAACCTGTTCTTTACGCTTTATCATTTTTTGCAGATCTAACGATATGTTTTTTATTTTAATACCATGATTTTCAAATTGATGATTAGCTTTTTCATATAATTCTGATGACTCTAGTAATGCTTTTGATGGAATACAGCCAACATTTAGACAGGTGCCGCCTAATGATGGCTTACCCTCATGATTAAACCAGTCATCAATACAGGCTGTTTTCAACCCAAGTTGGGCGCAACGTATTGCCGCGACGTAACCCGCTGGGCCTGCACCAATGACAATGACATCATACGTTTTCATTTTATTAGCCTTTTATACATGTAAGAGGAGTCTTGCAGGATCTTCAAGAAAATCTTTAATCGCGATAAGAAATTGCACCGCTTCTTTGCCGTCTACAATACGATGATCATATGATAAAGCTAAATACATCATCGGTAGAATAACAATTTCATCATCTACCACCATAGCGCGGGGTTGAATTTTATGCATTCCTAAAATCCCGCTTTGTGGAGGGTTTAAAATAGGAGTAGATAATAACGAACCAAACACGCCACCATTTGTAATGCTAAATGTTCCCCCTGTAATTTCTTCTAACGTTAACGCTGCGTCTTTTGCTCGTTGCCCAAAATCATTAATGTGTTTTTCTATTTGTGCAACGTTAAGTTGTTCGGCATCTCTTAATATTGGAACAACTAGACCACGCGGCGAACCAACTGCAATACCAATATCAAAAAAACCGTGGTAGACAATATCATCACCATCAATAGAGGCATTTACTTCAGGAAATTGTTTAAGCGCTTCAACTACGGCGGTAACAAAAAACGACATAAAACCAAGTCTAACACCGTGTGTTTTCTCAAATTTTTCTTGGTATTTTTTCCTTAGTGTCATAACCGGCTGCATATTCACTTCATTAATGGTAGTGAGAATGGCCGCTGTTTGTTGTGATTCAAGTAGCCGCTCAGCAATACGTTTTCTTAAACGTGTCATCGGAACCCGTTTTTCTACACGTTCACCCTGTGACAATAGTTGACTCAGTGGTTGTTGTTTTTCGACCTGTTCTATTTTGTGTTCAAGATGTGAAATAACATCTTCTTTTAATACACGCCCTGCTTTTCCACTTCCAATAATTTTATTTGCATCCAAATTATTCTCACTGATCATTTTTTGTGCTGATGGCGTGATAATGTTTTTTTCGCTGCTAGTAATATTGTCAACTTTAACGTCTTCAGAAACGTCTGTGGTTTCTATTTGTTGTTTAACAATTTTTTGTTTGGTGATATGAGCAATCACCTGCCCAGATAAAACCGTTTCACCTTCTTTTACTAAAAGGTCGTCAACAATGCCT
>VAOX01040957.1_pt1 | contig 10494 bp, 9 predicted proteins | sample 3393891 | NCBI WGS metagenome assembly VAOX01 (sample SAMN08290429, study PRJNA428436) | hydrothermal vent metagenome | isolation source: Deep-sea hydrothermal vent chimney | place: Indian Ocean: Southwest Indian Ridge | depth 2822 m m | reverse complement strand
TTGCGGTCTTGATCAGGAACAGGAATGAGCTGAAGAGACCAGCATCACATTCCCGTACTCCGATTTCCCGGCACAGCGTGGATATTTGTTATTACGCAATATACCGCGCATCAGGTCACAGATAGGTCACTGATTCCGGTTTTGACGCAGTGATGGTCGTTATTTTGTTGCGTATGCGATGGAGTTACGGAAATTGCACGGGATCATCAGGGATCTGGTCGCCGTTGCGGGCAGTGAGGCGGTTGAAGAGCTCCTGGGCACGGCGATCTGCCGCTAGCAGTTTTTGCAATAAGGCAATTGGCCGGTTGCTACCCCCGGCTTCTTCCAGGCGACGGATGCATGTCATTACGGTCTGCACCAGCCGTTTGCGTAGGCGCTCACGCGGTGCCAGCAGCCAGTGCGCGTCGTCTTCGGCATCCATGAACGGCCCATGGTATAGCCCTATGGCCTTACATGTGAGTGCCTTTTCTAGGTTACCGGGCGCGGCGGCATCGTGCGCTTCACCGAGGGCCCGCTCGAAGGCCCAGACATCCACCCAGCAGTGGCGCGCGTCGAGGGTGAGGCGGCCATCGCGGAAGTGCAGCGACTTTTTGCCGATCAGCTTGCGCAGCCGCGAGAGCGTGGTGGTGAAAGACGAGTGTGCGCTGTCGCCTTCTGCTTCTGGCCAGAGGATTTCACTGAGGCGCATCTCCGGGATCTCACGGCCGCCCAGGGCGATGAGCGCCTTGAGCATCTCCATGGGTTTGTGCTGCGCTTTGCCGGTGAAACGCAACGGCGTGTCGTCCCGGACGATGCTGAAGCGACCGAGGGTGTATACCCGCAAAGGCCAGGGCCAGCGTTCCAAATGTAAGGGTGGGATATCGGGCACGATACTGCGGATGCGGATAAGACGCTGGACGAAGGCTGTTTCGATGTCAGCTTCCAACGCCTTCATGCACAGCCGCGCTAGCACCGGGGGCAGGCACCAGGTGAAATTGAGGTAGTTGTGCTGATGGGCCAGTCTCAGCGCTTTTCCCAGGGCGGTGAGGCAGACGGCCTCGTCGCGCGCATCCAGCGCGAACCAGGCCTCCGAGTAGGCGATCATAAATTCCAGGAGCTGGCTGCCGGTGCTCTTGGCCATCTTGCGTGCAGTGGCCAGCAGGGGCGGGGTCGCGTGATCCTCGCCCAGGGCGTGGCGGGTCTGGGCGAGGGCGATACAGGTCAATGCGTGCTGCATCGGGCCGCTCGTCTCATCGACTAGTGACCCGCATTGATCCAGGTGTTCCAGGGCGCGGCGTGGGTCATCGAACAGCATCGCTTGCCAGCCCGCCAGATAGTGGTAGTGCGCCTGTTCCAGCGGTGCGTGCCGGGGAAGCGGCTCTCTCAGCCGGTTCAGATGCTCTCCTGCCTGGACGCGATTGCCAGCGCTGAGATTCATGTAAACTGGTTGGGCGTGGAGCGGGAAGTCCCACATGTGGATACCGGCGTGCCCGGCGGTTGCGATTCCGTTCATGATCGCGCGCTCGGCGGCTGCAATGTCGTAGCGATTCCAATGGTAGACGTATTCCATCATGGTCAACATGATCCGCGCCATGGGCATGAGTTGCGCGAGTCGTTCTGGTGGTGGACGCAGTATGTCGATTACGATCTCGGCCCGGGCATGCTCGCCCAACCACTTGGTGTAGTAGATGAAGAGGGACATGCCTGTCAGCAGGCGGCGGTTGTCGTCTTCGACGGTTCGCAGAAGCGCGAACAGGCGGCGCGCCCAAGTGCCGATGTGAGGATGGTCCGGCTGGCTGTGCATCATCGCACTGAACATGGCGCCAACCACACGTTGCTCAACTTCGCCCGCTGGGAGTCGGACGCCATCGTCCAGAAGTCGCTCGCCGATGACGATCCAGCCACGAAGCCCGGAAAAATCATCCCACGCCAGAAAGATGGCCTCGACGACGGCGGCCCAGGAAAGCAGCGTCCCTACACGGTCCTGCCGATCGCGATACAGCGCGTAGGCCCGCTTGAGCCAGTGTCTGCTCTCGGTCAGTGTCGAGAGCATTTGACTCGTACCCAGCCAGTAACACAACCCCGGCTCTTGTTCCAGGGCCGCTGGTGGTACTTTGCGTAACCAACCCAGGATTACCCCGTGCCCGCCGCGCGCGAGCTGCGGAGGGGCTTCTCTGGCAACCAGATTCTGGAACGCCTGCCAGTCGGCGTTTTCGACGAGGAGATCGATCGCCTTGTCGAGCAAGCCGACACCGGCAAGCCAATTGGCGGCTCTGCACGCAAGCTCGCGCCGCTCATCCGGCGTGATTGTCTCTCGGCCTTTCGCAAGCAGAAACCGCCGGAATACTGGGGAAAAGGTAAAAGTTGGTGAGGGCCCCGCAGCGGAACGCATGAAGCTGCCATGGCGGCGATGCAGCCGATTGAGGATTGTCGCGGCGCGGGTATGGTCAGCTACCACTTCCGCGGCTTGTGGTGTGACGACCGGAAGGATGGCGACCTTCAGCAGGAGATCCTGAGTTTCGTGATCCAGTCCTTCGAATACTTCACAAGCGAGGTAGTCGAACAGCAGCCGTTCGTTGGGCAACGCGGACTGCATTATGGCTCCGGTATGGAGGCCATCCAGCAGCAGCAGAAACGCAACCACCCAGCCGTCTACGAAGTGGTGCAGATCGGCAATCGTCGCAGATGAGGTGCCAACCCCGTATCTTGCCTCGGCGAGCGCAACGGCCTCGTCGACCGTCAGACGCAGGATGTTTCCATTCAGGACCGCCATGGAGCCGTTGGCGCGTAGCCGGGCATATGCCGCGCGTGGTTCGTCGCGGCTGATGACGATGACCTTAAAGTCTTTCGGAAGCCTGCTCAATGCGGCTTGTACCAGTTCGCACAAAGGGAAGTCTGGTAGGGGGGCCCAGTCGTCGAACACCAGTACCGTCCGTCGTTGCAGACTGCGAAAGAAGTGTTCGAAATGGTGGCGCGTAAAAATACACAGGTCTGCCGGGCAATCGTCCGGGAGCGGCGGCTGAGCCTCGTTGGCGTTTGGTGGTGCCCGGTTCGCCACTCGGCCCAGACCATGAAAGAAAGCGGCTGGATTCCACTCGCCCGCGTCGATCCGGTACCACAGGGCGGGCAGGTTGCGCTCTTGTAGGTAGCTTGCGATCAGAGCGGTTTTGCCCGCGCCCGGTGAGGCTGCGATCCAGAGAATCGCGGAAGCATCGAGTGCGTTATCAAGTTCCATGAATAAGCGGGGGCGGGGTAGTACCCCTCTTTCTTGCGGCGGTGTGAGTTTTCCAGGGATCCATTCTTTAGACATTGTTGGCGCCCTTTTTCGACCGGATATTCCACCATCCGTCCCGTCCCGTCTGTTTATAACCAGTCAGTGAGGTAAGATACCGCCTTGAATTGCAATTACTGTTATGGCCATTTCGGCATTGAATGCTTGCCGAATTTCACTACGCTATAGCCCTAATGGATTAGCTTGCGCATCGCGGTGCCCACGACCGCATTGGCAAGGCCGGCATCGGACCGGTCGGTCTTGTTACGCGCCAATTAGCTGTGGGCAAAGCCCTCAACGCTAACGAGATTGATGACGCTGATTCGCCAGCCAATTTTTGTTATGGCTATGGCTACTTGCTCGCTATAAGGTCTTGCTGCCATCCATGCACAGATGGGCTTGCTCGGAATGAATTTCCCGGTCCTTGAGCCAAGCATTCAGGACGGAAAATTTAGGTGGATCGTTGCTGACTACTTTCGGCCTAATCTTCCCTCTGCGTAGAGCAGCACAACCAAGTTTGCGCTTGGGAAGGTCAGGGCCGATAAATGCTATGATAAAGTTTGCCTCGTTCATCGTTGTCAACTTTCCTCGTATGCGTGCTCCGGTAGCAGTGCCGCACACGCCTAAGTCACCGTTCGGTTTCGAGAAACGAATATGAGTCGAGGCGCCTACCCGCCCCCCAGGACTGGCCCCCTGTAGGTTGGCCTAAAGTCTTGCCGACGTCTCCCACTCAGCCTCATGGATCACACCGGAAATTTCATCTTTAGTATGCTCAGGAACGACAGTTGGCATGATACAAGGTCTTGAATTATTACTCTAGATATTAAGCCAGGCCATTCCCATTCAGCCATGGATTTCGCCAAGAAGCTGTTGGAACAGAACTTCATGGTCAAGATCATCAATCGACAGTGTCTGTCGATATTTTCTACATCTGGTAATTGCACCGAAAGCTAGCGGAGGCGCGAAAGTGATTTTCTCGCAAACGGATACCTAGGGAGATTTCCCATGGTGACATCACGATATAGCATCAGCCAAATTATGGCGATTTTGAAGCAGGATGAGGCCGGTAGCTGGTTCCTTGATTTTGATGATTCCCCCGGTCACAGCTGATTGGGGCCTGGAGCCAGCGGCCCCGGCCTGGTGTCGTGGTGGATTGGTCTGGTTGCGCCGCTCTCGCTAATCTCGTGCACCAGCTTTGACTGTAGCTCGTTAGCTGGGGAGCGATTCCAGTATTTCTAGCAGTTGGCCACATTTTTTCTCGCCAGGATCTTGCTTGATTACTCGGTCTAAGCACTCTCTGGTCTCCCGTAACATGCTGTTGTCCCGACCATTTTTTTTCATATAAGTAATCATGACGTAAGCGAGATTGAGTAGGATAAGCTTATTATTAGGTAATAGCGAGCGAGCGTGGCGAAGCCATTCGACTGCCTCAGTCAGCTTACCTTTACGCGCTAGCGTAACCCCTTTGTTATTGGTTTCAACCGTTTCCCGTCGGGATTTTGCAATTAATTTCCGGCCATCTTCTCCCATATTCGCCTTGGCGAATACCTGGGTTACCTCTTTAATGAGTGACTCATTCTCGTGATTATTTTTGACGACGATTTCCAGTAGCTCGGACGCGCCAGTTTTGTCGCCAGTCTCCATTAATAATTGAGCGGCCTCCACGGTGATATTGGTTGGTAGCTTGCTTGCCGAATCTTTTAATGTGTCTGATATTTCTTGCGCAATTTTCTCGGCGCTGACTGCGTCTCCCGCCTGACTATGGACCAACCCCGCTACTACCTTCGCTTGCAGGGATGCTTCATTACTGTCGAATTCCTTATGGACGCGATCCAGCACTTTGAGCGCTTCTGCCGAGTTGTTCTTTCCTGCGCAAATTTTTGCTAGGCTGACATAGGTTGCGGGGGTTTTTAAGATGGAGTATTCACCGAGGGCGATGGTCTTGCGAAACGCTTTTTCCGCTTCATCGACATCTCCTCGTTTGTGGGCTAGGTCACCTAATGTTTTCTGGCGCATAAGCGAATTAGGTGACAACTCTGTGCTACGCACCAGAATGCGTTGCGCTTCTCCCAATTCGCCTATTTTTTCTAAGCTTTTGGCCAGCCAGTCATAGCCTTCCAGGTAGGCCCGGTTGTCAGCTACGACCTCTGTCAGCAGATCGCGGGCTAGTTCATATTCGCCCGTGTGGAAGTAGGTTTTAGCCAAGCCGGTTTTGGCCCATGGCACATCCCGTTGTGCCAAGATTTGTTCGAATATCTGTTTTGCTTTGTCGTAGCGACCAACGGTTAGCAACAGGTTGGTTTTCATACGCAGCATGTCGGTCACGTTGTTGCTACCATTCTTAATCTGTTCATCACATAGCGTGATGGCGCGCATATAATCTTTGCTGCGTATAGCTTTTTCAATAGTGGAAAAAACGGCTCTTTTTGCCAGTGCCTTCATTACGCGGGTTTTGATCGTCGTTTCATTGACCGGCTTGATAATGTAGTCGTCTGGCGTGTATTCCGCCGCACCCAGCACCATGTCTGAGGTTTTCTCTGCGGTCACCATAATCCAGGCGGTAGCGGGGCCGATTAGGTTGCGAACCTTCGCTTCTTCCAACAACTGTTGGCCATTTTTACCTGTGCCCAGATTGTAGTCGCAGAGAACAACGTCATATTTATTCTTTTCGAGGAAAATGATTGCTTCGTTGCCGTAGGACGCCATGTCTATGTCCTTTGCACCGAAAGATTTGAGCATTTCTCGCAACATCGAACGCATACCTTGAAAATCATCGATTATTAACGTGCGCTTCGACGAAAGAAGATTGTTGCTATCAGGGGTGGTTGCCATGACTTAAATTGTGAACTCCGAAGTTTTATGGCAGCTTTAGAATAAAGCAGCCGCCGCTGTTCTGATTGTTTTCCAGAATGATGGAACCGACTTTTCCACGATTCTTATGCATTTTGGCTACCATTGTTGAGAAATACAACCCGAGGCCAGTGCTGCCGGTAGCGAAATTGACTCCATGGTTGATTTGTTCTTCCGCTTGCAACATTGCGTCGGGATAACCCTGGCCATTATCTTCTACGCGAAATTCAAGGAAACCATCCATTTCCTGAATCACTAATTTGATTTTGTCGCGCGTGTAGTGCACCGCGTTATTCAGTGCGTGGCTAATAACACCGGAAACCAGGAGTTGGTCGAAGTACCAGCTTAATCCTTCAGGGAATTCCATTTCCAGTTTAATACCTTGAGTATCGATCAATGGCTTGTTTTGATGCCATATTTCATCAGAAAAGTCGTTGATCGCGTTTTCTGTGAGATCGAAGGGGTAAAGCCGGTTGCCGACCTTGTAGATGGTCAGCAACTGGATTAGATTATTGTTGATTCGTTTGACCTCATAGAGCATCGGCCCCATCTGCTGATGCGTTTGAGGGTCGCTGATCTTGGATTTCTCTAAGTTGTCCTCGATGACATTGATCATCATGCTGATTGAGTTTTTCATGTCGTGGACAGACGAGGCCAAAAAGGCAGTAATATCCGGTAATGGATCATTATTTTCACTCATCACGTTTCCTCCCACTTTGGTCTTCGGCGATGGTTTTACTGATTGTGGAACAAGGTGTTGTTTCGACAACATAGACGTCACGCTACTTGCTCAGTAGATAATTGTGCAGGCTACTTTATTTTTATAACACGTTTATTATCAATAACCACGTAGAATGCCTTCATGGAGATGCCTCATTTAACCGCTTCCCACGCTTATCTGGTGACGCTCGTCACGAGTGAATCTTGTGATGGCGGTGATCGACAATAGTATTGATGGTGCCTAGGGGCCGTACATTCCGGCTGGATGGTGAGTATCTGGTGTCGTCTGTGCTGGGAAGGAGACGATGCTTATTAATTACTGTGTTCATTGTTTTGCTAAGATTGCGCCGGATATTCAGCAATGCCCTTACTGTAAAGTCTTGATCCAAGAGTGGGCATGTGCCCTCGACTATGAAGCCAGGCTTATCCACGCGCTTAATCATCCGTTGGCGGCGGTGCGGATGCGGGCGATTATTGCTTTGGGCAAACGGCACGACCAACAAGCCGCCGCTCCTTTGGTTTGTTGCACTTTTCGCCATCCAATTGATGTGGTGGAGGGACTAGCCGTTGTGGCGAGCTTACGCTGCTTGTGCTCGGGTCGTGCGCGGAGTGAGGCGCTAGGACGTTTAGTGTGCGATCACCCAGCTCACGCGGTGCGCGCGGCGGCGGCGGAAGTTTTGACAGCGGTGCGTGATGTAAAATTGCCGTAGTTGTTGGGCTAACGGATCGCGGGGAGACGTGTTTATCTTGTTAAGATGTTCTGGCGAGTTTCGCGCCGTAACAACGCCAAGTTTGTCGGCATGCCCACTAATGCATGGCGGCGCGGGTTATAATCAAACGTTTTCCCTTTCCAACAGCCTATATAAAGGAAATAAATATGGCGGATATTGTCACTGAAAGTGGTTTGAAATACGAGGATCTTACCGAAGGAGAAGGTGCGGCCGCCGAGGAGGGACAAACCGTATCAGTACATTATACTGGTTGGCTCACCGATGGCGTTAAGTTTGATTCCAGTAAAGATCGCGGTCAACCTTTCCAGTTTTCTCTTGGCGCGGGGCACGTCATTAAGGGATGGGACGAAGGTGTGCAGGGGATGAAACCGGGCGGCGTGCGTAAATTAATGATTCCACCACAGTTAGGTTACGGTGTTCACGGAGCTGGCAGTGCGATTCCACCGAATGCCACCTTGGTATTTGAGGTGGAACTACTCGATATTTCTTAATTTTTTATTGGGCTTAACATGGCCGAAAATATCCGCTTATCGAAGCTGATGTCGATGCGCGGTCTCTGTTCGCGCCGTGAGGCCGACATTTTTATTGAGCGGGGTTGGGTTTTTGTTGATGGCGAGCCGGTTACTGTTTTGGGTACCAAGATTGATTCGGCACGAACTATTACCCTCAACAAGCAGGCGCGCGCCGATCAGGATCGGCAGGTAACCCTGTTGATCAACAAACCAGTGGGCTATGTCTCTAGTCAGCCGGAGCATGGCTACCAAGCGGCAGTTTCTCTCATTGATGCGCAATCACATATGCGTGGCGATCGATCACCGCAACGTTTTTCTTCCCGCCAGCTACGTGGGCTTGCCCCAGCGGGACGGCTGGATATCGATTCACAAGGATTGCTTGTGTTGACTCAGGACGGGAGAATCGCCAAGCGGCTGATAGGTCAGGATTCCGCGATCGAGAAGGAATATCTGGTCAGGGTTGTGGGGCACCTGAGTGAAGAAGGATTGCGCTTGTTGAATCATGGGCTTTGTTTGGACGGCGCGGCGCTGCGTCCGGCCAAGGTGATGTGGCAAAATCAGGAGCAATTACGTTTTATTCTTCAGGAGGGTAAACATCGCCAAATTCGCCGTATGTGCGAGTTGGTAGGACTCGATGTGACTGGTCTGAAGCGGGTACGGATCGGGCGGGTTCGCCTGAGCGGGTTACCAGAAGGACAATGGCGTTACCTGGCTGAGAACGAGCGCTTCTAGTAACGTCGTATTCAGAGAAATACGTGAGTTTACGGTATTTGGTCTATGGTTATGTTATCACCGTCACGATTGTTCTCAAGTAGCACTTGTGCTCACGTTAGATTACCTCTTTCCACGGCCTAACTGCCACCTGGTGAACGGCTATTCTGAACAAATCTCTGGGATCGGCAGTCAGCGATAACAATGGTATTTGGCGAGATAAGAGCCGTTTATTGATCGTAACTAGATTAGTGGAAAGCGTGGACCGCGCCATAAATTCCGATAATCAGCATTTGAACGCCGATTACCGCCAAGATCAAGCCCATCAGTCTGGTGACGACCTTCACCGCATTTTCTCCGATATACGCGACAAAACGCTGTCCCCATAGAAAAAAGACATAGGTAATGAGGCACAACAAGGCGAACGCGCCCAGCGTAATCGATGTGGCACCCCAGCCACCAGCGGCGGTGTAATTAACTGCGGTGGCAATGGTACCAGGCCCAGCCAGAATAGGAATGGCCAATGGCGATACAGCAACGCTCAATTTCGCCTCCAGGCATTTTTGCTGATCGTCTGCGCTGGGGTGGTGTACTCGTGACGGCTCGCCTTGCAGCATATGAAAGCCAATCAGAAACACGACGATACCACCGGCGATGCGTAATGCGGGTAAGGAGATGCCAAATAACGTGAAAATCAACTTTCCAGCTAGACAAAAAATGGCGATGATGAGAAAGGCCAACAACACTGAATTACGGGCGATTGTTTTTCTGGTTTGCGGTGAATCGCCCTGGGTCAGACCAATAAATACCGGCGTATTGGCGACAGGATTCATTATCGCGAAAAATCCCAGAAAAACGGTGATCGCGTGAACGGCAAAATGCGGCATAATTTTAGGTCTCACAGATAGAGTGAAATGTTATTGCTGTAGCGCGCTAAATTGGTAGCAACTACCTTCATATTCTACTCTAGACAGACTGGCCTCAGTAGTTCGGTGTTACCGCTATAATGAACAAGCCTAGTCTGATTCTGGATAAGCGGATTCACGTTGAATTTTTCAGCATGTGGTTTTCCGCGAGGAAACGTTGAGTGGTGCGTGGCGCCTATTCGATCATAGCCAGTGTGACGCGCGTGTCACAGTTGTTTACGAAAATTTGACAGTTACGTCACAACTACCCTGCCAATAACCTCTTTAATGGAAGCGAAATCTCAATCTAAATTAAAGGGGGTTATCTCATGACTACATCTCAAACGTCAATGAACAGCCGCAGCCCGGCAGCGGTACAAGAATTTTGCTTTCATCGTGTTTTTGAAACGGCGGCGGTGGGGGTTGCTTACCTTACCCCGGAAGGGAATTGGCTGCAAATAAATCGCGAATTGTGTAGCCTTCTTGGCTATCGCCGTCGTGAGTTGATGGCACGGACATTACAACAAATTACCCACGTGGCTGATCAACCACGCCAACAAGAAAGTCTGCGGGCATTGCTCGCCGGAGAGGTTAGGCGGGTTTCGCAGGACATTCGTTTGCTTCGTCAGGACGGTGGTCATGTTTCTTTACATGTCAGCATGACCATGAATGGTGGCAAACGCTGTTATTTGGTGCTCGTCGTCGAAGACATCACGTTTTATCGGGAGAATGACGCGCAACGGCAGCGGCTGGTTGCGATGCTGCGTTTGAGCGGTGATGGCTTGGTGGCGGTCGATGCTGAGGGGCGGGTAGTC
>VAOX01061033.1_pt1 | contig 10499 bp, 10 predicted proteins | sample 3393891 | NCBI WGS metagenome assembly VAOX01 (sample SAMN08290429, study PRJNA428436) | hydrothermal vent metagenome | isolation source: Deep-sea hydrothermal vent chimney | place: Indian Ocean: Southwest Indian Ridge | depth 2822 m m | reverse complement strand
TAGGGTCTGACTCTAGTATTTGTTGTTACGAGAGATTAGGGTCGGACTCTAGCCTTTGATGTCACCAGAAACTAGTCTCTCGTGTCGTAACTAGCAGTATCGCTAATACTGATTTTCAGATTAGAAACTATTCTAGATATTATCAGTATTGGAAATAAGGAGGTTAAGTGGGTAAAAAATGACGATGCGTCATGAATGGAAAAATAAATAGCGTACTGACTAAATCCGTATAATCAGTACACGTCCTACTCCCTGGAAAATAAATTTACTATCCTTTGAAATCCTTTAAGTCATGTCAGTCCGTTGATATGCTCCATGACTGAATCATCTCATACCCTGTATAAAAGATATGTAGTCTAAGCCTGTGATATTACGTAAGAATATACTTACATTATTTAAAAGGAGTAATTAAGCGTCACTTAACTAATAACTCTTTTGCTGAGGTTGATTGTTGATATGGATAGAACGCCTGAAGCTCAGGGCTTCTGTTAAATGATGTGAACTAATGTTTTCACTTTGTGCAAGGTCAGCAATAGTGCGTGCGAGCTTTAGTACTCGGTGTGCGGCACGCGCTGAAAGTTTCATTTTATCCATGGCCTCTATTAGTATTGATTGCGCCCGTTCTGGCAATTTACAAATAGTCTCGAGTTGACGGTTCTGTAATCGAGCATTGGCGCAGCCATTACGGTTAATTTGAATATCGTGGGCAAGCTGTACACGTTCACGGACTTTCTCGCTCTTTTCAGTAGACTGAATATCATGTTGCATTAACAAAACAGGGTTAGGTCGCGTCACTTCAAGTTGCATATCAAAACGATCAAGCAGTGGACCTGATATGCGATTGCGGTAACGACGGACCTGATCAGGAGGGCAGTGACAACCGTGATCTGAATCACCGAGGTAGCCACAAGGACAGGGATTCATAGCCGCAATAAGTTGAAATCGGGCAGGAAACTCTGCTTGATGTTGTGCCCTTGAAATTGTAATAACACCTGATTCAAGAGGTTCACGTAATACCTCCAATACTTGTCTTTTAAATTCTGGAAGTTCATCTAAAAACATTACGCCGCAATGTGCTAGAGACACTTCCCCTGGCCTAGGGTTGGCAGTGCCACCGACTAATGCGGCGGCAGAAGCAGTGTGGTGCGGCGACCTAAAGGGTCGCTTACTCCATGAGCTTAAATCAAATTCCTGCTTACTAATTGAGATAACTGCTGCACTTTCCAGTGCTTCCTGCTCGGACATGGGTGGGAGTATTCCTGGTAGTCTGGTGGCTAACATCGTTTTTCCCGTGCCGGGTGGACCGATCATTAATAAACTATGTTCGCCTGCGGCAGCAATTTCCAAGGCGCGTTTCGCGTGTTGCTGACCATAAATTTCAGACAGGTCACTGTAATCAGGTAAACGTGATTTTCTTTGATTAAGTTCAAGCAAGGGCAATGTTTGTTGTTCAGAAAATCGCTTACACAAATCGAGAATATGCCAGTGACAACTTATGCTGGCGTTATTTAACAAGGACGCTTCATCTTCATTATCTAATGGGCAGACTAAAATGTGATCTTTTTTACGTGCCTCCAAAGCCGCGGGTAAAATACCCTTGACACCACGTATGCTTCCATCCAATGCAAGCTCGCCTAAAAATTCGTAATCATCCACGTCAATAATTTTAACTTGTTTGGAGGCGAGGAGTACGCCAATGGCAATCGGTAAATCAAAGCGACCGCCTTCCTTGGGTAAATCAGCCGGGGCTAAATTGACAGTAATACGTCGCAAGGGAAATTCAAAGTGTGAATTCATTAAAGCACTACGCACTCTTTCACGGCTTTCACGTACGGTGGTTTCAGGTAAACCGACAATCGAAAAGGCAGGCAAGCCATTCGCGATATGAACTTCAACCGTAATTAACGGTGCCTGTATGCCTTGTTGGGCGCGGCTGTAAACAATGGCTAGTGACATTTAGGTTTAATTATCCGAATTCAATTGAGGGGGAAGTATGAACAGTTTAGAAGTATAGGCGAAACAGATAACGACCCTATTGTGGAGTCTCGTGCCAACGAGGGGCCCAGTCATGAAATATAAAAGTATGTTGTCTAGTCAATTGTCGGAACTAAAACGTTCGGGTTGTTCTACAAATTGTTATATAACCTATAAAGTGAATAACGACAGGTGTATTACAAACGAGTGGTTAGAGTCAATGGTGTTTGAATACGTTTAGTGATACTGACAGTTAATGCCATGAGTCGGGCATTACAATTACGCTGAGTGACAAACTGGTGATCTAACGTTAAAGTAGATAATCAGTACCCTGTACCGCACTATACGGGATAGTTTATAAGTGTTGAGGTTAAATGTGGATCACTTTCAGTTCAGCTATTTGAACATAAATGAGAAGCGAGCCTTCTTTAGTGCACTAATTTTATTAACGAGAATAATTTGATAACATATTTGATAGCCCCTGTATTACTTGTGGTGTTAGTTTTAGTGGTAATGGCGTCATATTTACCAAGAATAACTATGTTTCTTTCTGGTGTGGCATTATTGCCGGTAGTTTTTATTCTGACGCAGTATGATCATCCACATGTGCCTGCCTTGGCCATCGGGATTGTAGTTTTCGTCGGGGTTAGTCTGGTAGGAATATTTCTTTTGGCACTTAGTAAGGTTAAAAATTAATCTTTATCTCGCTTGGCAGAGCCTCTCTTTCTAAATATAGGGAAGGTCTCAAGCCGTATTAAGTTGTCGCATTGGAAAAAAGCTTTCTATGGTTTGAAAATCTATGCTTACACGCTTTCCGGCAACAGGTCGAAATATCTTGTCCGCAAAATTAACATGGTCGGGGTGCTCGCGGAAACTACCCACAACAGAGGCATGGCAAAAACGTATTAACCAGGTATATTGATAGACCGCATCTTTCTTTATCGCTTTGCCAATGACTACCTCGCGTACACCAGGAATGTTGGATAGTACCCTGTGTCCCTCAGCCATCATTGATCCGATGCGAGACTCATCAATGCCTTCTACATTATAAATAATGACGTGTTCTACTGGCAACCAGGGTCTGCTACGAGTGAGTACCTCGGCAGCACGGCCTGCAGCACCCCATAAATGCAGGCAGCGTTCGACTTCGTCGCTAATGCTATTTTGGATGTTTTTGGTCATACCCGTATAGCTACAGGATCGTTGTACGATGGCATTTTCTTTTATACAGGACCCTGCAGCATCAGAAAGCGCAGTATAATAATTTATTTTCGCGACGCCGCTTGCTATAAGTCGTCTAAATTGATCATCACCAAGCCCAGTGCCTCCATGAATAACCAGAGGGATGCCTAGTGCATTATTGATGTCTTCCAGGCGTTGATAGTCCAGTTTGGGTTTGCCCTTCATTCGTCCATGCACTGTTCCGATCGATACGGCAAGGAAATCTACTCCTGTGCTTTTAACAAAAGCTTCGGCTTCGGCTACGGTGGTATAGACCACTTCACCTGGATGACGTTCGGCATCTTCACCTTCAACGCCCGGTACGTAACCTAGTTCACCTTCTACCGGGATGCCGCAAGCCTTCGCGGACTCGACAATCGATCTTGTGATCTGGACGTTATTATTGAAATCCGTATCAGTGGAGTCGACCATTACCCCATTGCAGCCGATATTAATCGCGCGAATAGCTGAGTCCAGGCTACGTCCATGATCGAGATGAATAGCGACAGGAACGGATGCCCTTTTAGCAGCAGTTTCAACGGCAGGCATTAGGAGCTCAAAGTCAAAATACTCAAAGTGAGATTCTGCCAGACTCAGGATCACTGGCGATCGCGTCCGTTCGGCTGCTGTCATGATCGCTTGTAGGAAATCGAGACTCACCAGGTCAAAAGCGCCTACAGCGTAACCGCGTTCATAAGCATGTTGGAGCATATCTTTCATATTGATTAGTGGCATAACGCTCTACCTCGTTGTAATGGCAGCCAAGGTTACGTGGGAATATATAATGAACCCTGTCTTGAAAATTAGTGCTTTAAAGTAAAAAAGTACCGCCAGTAGCAGTGAGGATGATCTGGCGGTTAATGGCTTCATTTAACTGTATCGATTTTTGGTACTTAGTGGTGGTATTGCCCTTACATTTTCATGCTACTGACATACGGCAATAGGTATATTGTCGTATGCCAGAAAGTATGCTCAAATATCGATATAAACAACAATCAATGTTTTCTATTAATAGTATAGAGATAAGTCTATGGTGTATTCAGTATCAGAAAATCTCATTCGACATGTGACCTTGCGTCAGCTTCAAATATTTGAGTCTGTAGTGCGTCTTGAAGGATATACTCGCGCAGCGGAAGCCTTGCATTTAACCCAGCCCACAGTATCCATGCAGGTTAAAAAGCTTAGTGAAACTATTGGTTATACTTTGCTCGAAAGGATTGGTAGCCGCCTTCAGACTACAACAGTGGGTGATGAAGTTTACTCGGTTGCCCAAAATATTTTAGGAAGCCTCGTGTGTTTGGGGGAGTCGGCCGCCGCTCTTGAGGGAGTGGTTAAAGGGCCGTTACGAATCGCTGCGATCACTACCGCGAAATATTTTATGCCCCGCTTACTCGGCGCTTTTATTGCGCAGCACCCACAAGTGCAGCCTATATTAGAAGTGACTAATCGCTCACGGATATTGGAGCGTTTAAAATCTAACGAAGATGATCTGATCATTATGGGACGAGTCCCTGAGGGAATTTCTGTTACCGCAAACCCCTTTATTGATAATGAGCTGGTGGTGGTTGCAAGTACTAGTCATCCACTTATTAAGAACACCGCAATTTCCTTGAAGCAATTGGCTCATGAAAGATTTGTGGTACGCGAAGTAGGGTCGGGTACGAGATTAGCGGTAGATCGTCTTTTTGCAGAACAGGGGCATAAAATCCAGCCATATATGGAGCTAGGGAGCAGCGAAGCGATCAAGCAAGCGGTGATGGCCGGGTTGGGAATATCCGTATTATCTAAACACAATATTAGGCTCGAACTAGCAGGAAATCATATCGCGGTATTAGAGGTAGATAAGTTTCCATTGTTTTATCGATGGTATGCAGTGCAGTTAAAAAATAAAAAACTGTCGTTGGTGGCGCGTACTTTTTTGGAGTTCTTGTTGGAACAAGGTAAGAGTATGCTGGAGTACAGTTCACAAGAGGGCATTGCAGATGAAAAATCCATGCCTATTAAGCGCAGAAAAAAAAGGTAAGAGGCTAAATATGACATCTACCTACTACTTCACTTGATGTTGTACTCAGATAAAAGGTCTTTTATGTATTCATAATCCGCTATATCATGAATAGTATCACCGTCGTTATTTTTAATCTCCATTCGAGCGCAGCGCTCTATAAGTCGTTTAACAACCTGAGTATTGCCATTACCAACAGCTCGCATTAAAGGCGTTTCGCCATCTTTTGTCTGCCCATCAATGTCACCTTCCGCATCAAGCATACAGTTCAATTTATCTAAATAATATTCTTCACTGGCACTGGCTACAATATTTTGTGTGCTCAAATCAAAACGTGCGCCTTCTTCCGTTAAAATATTTAGAAGCTTTAAGTTGTGTGTCCATTGAGTCGAATTTTATAAAGAAGCTCCCTTTACTATAAGCTTTCTCACAAGGGCTTCGCTGTCTATTTCCATCGCTGCCTCGAGAAGTGTCATTTCGTGAAACCCGTTTACATGAAGTACTTCCCAGTTAGCATCATCAATTTTATCAATTAGATCTAATGCCATGCTTTCGTTTTTTGTGTTAATAGCTTCACGGTACAGAATTCCCAGGGCTGTATTTGGGTTTAACAGGAGTGAAATATTTTCTAAGCCAATAGCTTTAGTGCTTGCTTCAACATAGAGTACTTCAAAATAATCAGCGGTATTAGGAAAGATTTCTAATTTGTTTTCTAAAACACCTTGTAGAAGACAACGAATCAGAAAAGCTTGTGATTTACCGTTTGTTTCTATTAAGGATTCCAGATTAAACCAATCTTTAATGACACCAGTCATTTCCCATGAACTTACGTCCCAGATGCTATTTTCTCTTTCCATTCGCTCGTAAGCTGAAACAGTATTTAAAGATAAATTTCCATTATCGTAAGCGCAGGCATAAAAGGTTTCATTGGCATGCTGTTTAGTAAACGCTTCTAACTGTTCTACGGCTTTTTGTATTGCTATTTCAACCATACTATTCATTGTGTTCCTAATGTCTGTGTTAATATGTCGTTGAGTGTTTTTGAATAGTTGTCGATGCTAGAAAACAACTTTTCACTAAAGTTCTATTGACCAAGTAATAGTTCACTAGCGAAATACCCATTTTTCAATTGGGTCGATCAGAGAAAAATAGCATGGAGAGTGAAATAGAATATCCGGCGGGTAAGCTTTTATATGAAAACCACAGTAGCGTTAATTATATGGAGGCCAGTCAAAAATAGGCAGTAGTTGCTTAGCGTAAAGTAATGAGGTGGCCCTACCTGTTCTGGTCGGCGTCTGCCTGCATTTTATCAAAGACCTCTTTGAATAAACCTAGAAACTGATCCAATATTTTTTTCTCTTTAGAGTCAGTGTTACAAACGGCAGTATAGGCCAGCAAGCTACTGCTTGATAAGGTTTCAGTTAAAGGTGTGAGTGAGGGAAGCATCAGCTTAATCTCTTTAGCGAGATTTTTTACTTTTTCGAAATCAACGTTAGATTGTGCAAGCTCAAGATAAAGTCCCACGTAATCAGTTTCGCCCAGTTGTTCGATTACTGAATTTCCCATACTCTCCATGTCAGAGGTAAAAAAGTCGGCGAAAGATTTATCCTTAATTTCAGGTTCTTTTCCCGAGAGGACAGTGCCCAGATTTTTTACTGCAGTTTCAAATGCACCGGCGAATTCAGAGAACATGCCGAAAAAGCCCGTCATAAAATTAAAAAGATGTAGATGGGCAGCATTTGAAAATAAAATTCTATCTTGTGGATTTGACTCTGACATTCAAGGCTCGTTTTTGATAAAGGAATATTCTGACAATAACCGCTCACCCTATTGGTTTTACCTGGAGACCATTAGTCACTCTCCAATTAATAGCGGGTTAGTGATTGGAGCATTTAAATTTTACGACACGAAACTTGTTTAAGACTGCTTGCTGATTATCTCATCGAGTTTCTTTTCGAGTTGTTCAAGTTTCTCGCGTGTACGCAGTAATACTTTGGCTTGAATATCAAATTCTTCACGACTGACCAAATCAACTTTGGTTAAGCCTTGTGACAGAATATTTTTGATATTAGTCTTTAGGTCTTCTTTGGCTTGCTGTAAGCCAGGGGGAATTAGCCCTGAGAGTTTTTTGGTTAGTTCATCGAGCATAGCGGGATCTGGTTTAAACACATCAATATCCTATGGCTGTAATAGGGGTTGGCCCTATTGGTAATATTATTGTAATCCATTCGTGTTATTTCAGGCAATAGGGTTAGCCTCATTTTTGCTGTAGAGCAACACTTAACATTTTGCGCTAAATTGGAGCGATAGTCAGAATGGTGTGCACCAAATTGGCGCGTAAACCTTGAATTATGCAGTGTGATTAATTATAAATATTTGATTGTGTTGACTTTAATTTGTGGCACAGGAACTGCAATTCAGCTTGTTATGGAGAGAACCCTCGACTGCCATTTAGTGTTAAGTCGAATTTAGTGAAGTGCGATCCTAGTGTATCTATATAAGTACGTTTTAACAACAATAGTGTTGATCAGGAGGCTGACATGAAATTAATAACAGCAATCATCAAGCCCTTTAAACTCGATGATGTCAGAGAAGCTTTGTCAGAAATCGGTGTGCAGGGTATTACTGTCACAGAGGTAAAAGGCTTTGGGCGTCAAAAGGGCCATACAGAGTTATATCGTGGTGCGGAATATGTTGTGGACTTTCTGCCCAAGGTGAAAATTGAAGTAGCAGTGGGCGATGCCTTGCAGGAGCAGGTCATAGAATCAATTTCGAAAGCAGCTAATACCGGAAAAATTGGCGACGGAAAAATATTCGTATACAACCTGGAGCAAGCGATTCGTATTCGTACAGGCGAATCGGGCGACGATGCACTATAAAGTGTAGCTCCGGGAAAAATAATAAATTTGGAGGAAAGAAATGAAACTGACGAAACTAACAAGTAGGGCCGGCTTGGCAGCAGCACTGATGTTGTTGCCGCTCTCAACATTTGCAGCGACGACCAAACTGGATACCGGGAATACTGCCTGGATGATAATGGCTTCTGTATTGGTATTATTTATGACCGTACCTGGTCTTACATTATTTTACGCGGGTATGGTTCGTTCAAAAAACGTCTTATCTGTCATGATGCAATGTTTTGCGATTACCGCCTTAATGAGTGTTTTGTGGATACTCTTTGGTTACAGTATCGCTTACGGTGGTGAAGGCAGTTACTGGGGTGGCACTGCAAAGTTTTTCTTGGCTGGTGTTGGTCCAGAGGCGATGAACAGCAATGGATATCCTGAAACTCTGGATGTAATGTTTCAAATGACTTTCGCCATCATCACCCCTGCTTTAATGGTTGGTGCTTTTGCTGAACGCATGAAATTTTCATCAATGTTGGTTTTCATGGCGCTTTGGTCTTTACTTGTTTATGCGCCCATTGCTCATTGGGTATGGGGTGAGGGTGGCTGGTTAATTAATAAAGGCATTATCGATTTTGCGGGTGGTACAGTTGTTCATATTAACGCGGGTATAGCAGGTCTGGTAGCAGCGATTATGTTAGGTAAACGCGCCGGTTTTCCTCAAACCATGATGTCGCCACATAATCTTGGTCTAACCTTAATGGGTGCTTCAATACTCTGGGTTGGCTGGTTTGGCTTTAATGCAGGTAGCGCGTTAGCGGCGGATAATAAAGCTGGTATAGCTATGTTAGTGACTCAGGTGGCAGCAGCAACTGGCGCGCTTGGCTGGATGTTTATCGAATGGTTACATCATGGTAAGCCATCTGTTTTAGGTATTGCTTCAGGTGCAGTGGCAGGTCTGGTAGCGATTACCCCAGCGGCTGGTAATGTGGGGCCAATGGGCGCGTTGCTTTTGGGTGCAGTTGCAGGCGTAGGGTGTTTTTATGCTTCGACTAAAATCAAGCGTATGTTTGGTTATGATGATTCGCTTGATGTGTTTGGCGTACATGCGATTGGTGGGATTATTGGCGCTATTGGCGCAGGTATATTATCTTCGAAGGATCTTGGCATCTTAAGTGGTTACGGTTTTGGAAATGATAAGATCACTTCTATCAGTCAACAACTCGGTGTGCAACTGACGGGTATTGGCGCTACTGTTGCTTATACGTTGGTAGTGACTGTGCTTATATTGCTGGTCGTGAAAATTGTGATGGGTCTTAGAGTCACTGATGAGCAAGAAATAGAAGGTCTGGATATTAGCTTGCATGATGAAAAAGGTTATGCGCTTTAATTATCGAGAAGTACCATTATGTTATAGAGTTAATTAGAAGTAGTAGTAATATCTTCAACGGGTGCTTCGGCACCCGTTTTTTTTTGTGGATATTTACCGTGTGAGTAACTCTAATTGTCTCAATAAGATTAATCGTTGATTCTGGAGTATAATGAACAACAGTTTGGATAGTTCGCTGGCCCCCTGAGTTTTTACGCGTATAAAGTAAGAAACCCCTTGATGAAATTTGAAGTTAAGCAATTACGATCAGAATTAGTCCCCAGTTTGCAGCAACCGTTAGATTTATCCGTAAAAGCGGGTGAAACTTTATGTATATCAGGTGCCTCAGGTATAGGGAAATCCATATTGTTGCGCTGTTTGGCGGATTTGGTTCCCCATACAGGAGAAATGAGCTTGAATGGTGAAAGTAGTTTGTCGATGGAAGCCCATGTCTGGCGCCGTCAAGTGTGCTTGTTACCAGCAGAAAGTCATTGGTGGAATATTGTTGTAGGGGATTATTTTGGATCTGCTAGTGATGGCGAAGGTCATGTTGCATGCAAAACTGAACTCAAAACCGAAGCGAAAACCGAAACCGCAGTCGTAGTCGCAGCCACAACCGAAACTAACTTTTCTCTGTCGTGTTTTCAGGAACTTGGTTTTCCAGAGGATGTAATGCAATGGCGAATTGATCGCTTGTCGACTGGTGAAAAACAGCGTTTATCTTTGCTAAGAGTGTTAAATAATCAACCGCAAGTATTGTTGCTCGATGAGCCTACGGCCAGTCTTGATCCTTTAACCATACGAAAAGCAGAAGCCTGTATTGCGGCTTACAAACAACAATCTCAATGTTGCGTTATTTGGATAAGTCACGACCCGGCACAAATCAGGCGTGTAGCAGACCGGCATATTTACCTGGATGATACAGGTTTTTCCGCGCGAGAATTATGAGTTCAATTTATCAATGGCTGGTTATTGATCTAGGGAGTCTCTGATTAATTCTGGTTAATGAGATTGCTGTTCAGAAATATCAGTGGCAAGACAAAGATTGCAGCTAATAGCACGGCTATTGGCAAGATTTTCAACGTAG
>VAOX01059830.1_pt1 | contig 10538 bp, 14 predicted proteins | sample 3393891 | NCBI WGS metagenome assembly VAOX01 (sample SAMN08290429, study PRJNA428436) | hydrothermal vent metagenome | isolation source: Deep-sea hydrothermal vent chimney | place: Indian Ocean: Southwest Indian Ridge | depth 2822 m m | reverse complement strand
TAAAAGTGGTAAAAAATAGCTTAATTATTGGCACAAGTGGCGACATTTTCGCTTATTTTGAATGAAGTGATGTCACTTTGTGACCCGCCCATGTGTGCTGGTCTCCCATCTTCGTCCCGAACCAAGAAACCACGACTCATCATCCAGCGGCAGCCCCCCTTCTTATGTTGCATCCTAAAAACATGTTCAAAATAAGGGGTTTCACCTTGAAGATATCTAGAAATTGCATCTTTAACGGCAAGAAAGTCATCGGGGTAGATACGCTCAAACCACTCAGAGGATTTGTCCCCAATTTCTCCAGGTTCATAACCCAGTAAGGCCTGCCAACGGGGTGAAAAATAAATTTGATCTGTTTTCAAATCCCAATCCCATAAACCGTCATTGGCCCCCTGAGCGATGCGTTCATAACGGGCCTCACTCGCCAGAAGCGCAGACTCCTTCTCATGAAGCGCCTGACTCATTTTCTCGCATCGGGCACGAAGAGAGATCAAGGTGTCTTCAGCATTTTTTTCACGCAAAACACCCTCGTCATGCCCGGAAGAAGAAGAGATTTCAAGGGATTGAACTAAATGCTGTACGGGCTTTAAAATAAACGGTATCAGCACGACACTCAAAATCAGACCGATAAAAAATGCAAGAGCAAAAACAATAAACACCGTGTTTCCAGAACGGAACAGGAGACTGGCTCCGTCGTTTGAAAACCCGTCTTGCTGTAAAAAAAGTCCTCCCGCAACACTAAGAAGGACGGTGAGATTTACTGTGCTCAGAATCCAAATAAGCCTGCAGCCTAAGGATCGCTTTGAAAAAAATTGCATCATAAAAACACCAGAAGAAGGTAATAATGTTCTATCGGTTGTCTGGATGCAAAACTAAAGGGAAGGAGGGAATTTTTTTATATTCTTCTTAGGGGAAGTTCTCAATTAACCGGGAGAGTAGATCAGGGAGGGATTTTTTGTTCTGAGAAGACGGATTTTCATCATCCTTATGAGACCAAGCCTTCACACTTGATACAAAACTAGCGTTCAGCTTTTAATGTCCTCACATAATGGACGATCATCCAGGCTTCTTCTTCAGTAATATGACGCGGGACATAGGCAAACATGCCTCCTTCGATACCGTAACGCATCGGCCAAAAAAGCTCACCGTCTCTGCGCAACATGTGTAAATTAGGGTCGGTCAGGTCTGTGGGTTTAGGGACAAGTAAAACACCTGCATCTCCATCCCCTTTTCCTGTATCTCCGTGGCAAACAAAACAATTTCCTTCGCCGTGAAAAAGCTCATCTCCTTGTTGGATCACGCCCTCTGAAACCGGGATTGGATTGACCAATTTTCGGGCTTCTGCCGGGGAACGTGCACGAGATAAATCAAAAGCAATAACGGTTTGTCCTGATTCCGGTGGTGCAACGATGGTGGTAAATAAATGGATAAAGACTGCAAAAGCAGCAATCATGGATAATAAAATCAGAATAATGCGACCTTGGCTCATCGGGGACAAACTCCAAAGACATCGTTTTGTTTTACCTCAGGCCTTTTCATTTGATTTTGCCTTTTCCCAAAGAAGATCCATTTCATGCAAAGAGAGTGCATCCAGTCGCTGCCCTGTTTTTTTTACTGCGGCTTCCATCTCCTGAAAACGTCGTGTAAAACGCGTAATCGTACCACGTAGAGCGTCTTCTGAGTTGATTTTTAAAAACCGACCATAATTCACAACAGAAAAGAGGAGATCGCCCAGTTCACTTTCTACCCGCTCTCGCACGTTCATGTCAACTGCCTCCTTCAACTCACCCAACTCTTCCTCAATTTTGGCCACGATGGGACTGCTTTCTTTCCAATCAAAACCCATACGTGCCGCCCGCGCCTGGACTTGATGTGCACGCAGCAAGGCAGGCAGAGATTTTGGCACACCCTGCAAAGCAGAGACACGATCTTTTTTTCCGGGTTCCTGCGCTTTTATCTCTTCCCAGCGCATCAGAACGGTTTCGCTGCGGATAGACGGATCTTCCAAATTCTGACTTAAACCCGCCTTCATTTTTCTCTTTATGACTGGCTCGGAAAAAACGTGAGGATGACGACGAATCATTTTTTCCGTGATTGTTTCTAAAATGGTTTCAATATCGAAGTGCCCCTCATCTTTTGCGATCTGGGCATGAAAAAGGACTTGAAAGAGGAGATCTCCCAATTCTTCACAAAGGGATGTCGCGTCTGTCGATTCTATCGCCTCTAACACTTCATAGGCTTCTTCAATGAGATGAGGTTTTAGAGACGCATGTGTCTGCTCACGATCCCAGGAACAACCGGAATTCCCACGCAAACGTGTCATCACTGCGACTAAACGATCAAATGACTCAGACATTAAAAAACCTGAAAATTAGGATTCACGACGAACAAGCAGAACGGGTCTATCCCTAAACCGGAACAATATTTCCTAATGATTTGGAATCACAATGGGTGTCATATCCTCGCTGATTAAGGAGCGACTTGACCGCAACCTCCCAAGCGTTGAACGGGCTGCTTTCTCTGTCGCATACGGGCCAATACGCACACGGTAAAAATGCCCATGCCGTGTTTTAAAGGCCTTCACGCTGACTGCTTCAAAATCGCGCGCCACTTTATTTTTAACCCGAAGCGCATTTTCTTTGACCTGATAAGAACCCAGTTGGACAAAAAAGACTTTTTCCTCTTTTGTACCAGGGAGAAAGATCGGCACGCGCCCAATAATTTTTAGCTCAATTTTGGCAATACCCCTGCCCACAATGCCCAGCGCCTTAGCTGCACCATAAGAAAGATCAAGGATGCGTTTGCTGACAAAAGGGCCACGATCATTCACTTTAACCTTGATGGATTTCCCCGTATCGAGATCCCTCACATGCAAGAGTGTGCCAAGCGGCAAGGATTTATGCGCCGCAGTCACTTCAAACATATCGTAAATTTCACCACTGGCCGTGGGTCTGCCATGAAAATCTTTTCCATACCAAGAGGCCAGTCCTCTTTCGCTGTAACCAAGGCGAAAGGAATGCTTTTTGAGAGGAACAGTGCAGGCTGATAAAAAAATCAGGAAAACGGCGAACAAAACAAGTAGACGCATTGAAGCCTGTAAACCCAAATCGCGCTTTTGCCTGTTCATCAAAAAAAATCCTTATCAAGCCATCAAGAGGGCAGTCATCCCACAAATGAGACTGCCCATCGTCAACCAGTCTGCTAGAAAGGGTAAGTCATTGATGTCTACGGACTGGAATTCTCTTGTGTTTTCAGGAGCCGATTTCGAGACGATAAGGCTTGTCTTGTCCATGCGAGGGAAAACGCCGTAACACACATACAGTGAAATACCAATCATTCCGAATATGGCCAGATAACGGATTGCATTCCAGGGGGTCAGGTTTTCCCAAGTCATAAACTTAATGAGACCCGTTGCAATCAAGACGACGGCGCAAAACAAGGTTATTTTGTAAAATTTTCTGTAAACCTCACGCAAGACAAGTCTTACAGACTGTGGTGATGACGTCGAGTGAAGCAGGGTCGGAAGCACAATACACCGAATAACAAGAATCCCTCCGACCCAAACGGCAAGGGCCAGGAGGTGAAAAAACTGTATGCCCATAAAATAAAAATTCGGGACGGGCGTTTCCATCTAGGGGCTAGGATTTTTGTCCGCCCACATCCCCTTTTTTCCCGTCCAAGCCATTTCCTCAAGCGACCAAAAACGGATACGATGTTTCATAAAAAGGGAGGGAGAGTCCGCTTTTGCCAGTCCATTTTTGAGTAACTCTTCGGCAGCCAACACTTTATCAACATAAACATACGCCATGAGCCGACCAAAACGGTCATGTTTTTTTACGGGATCAATCTCAACAATAACTTTTTTACCCTCAATCATCGCCTTATTGAATTTAGCGGCTTCCTCAGCATAAGGCTCCGGGTCATAAACCCAAATGTTGTCAACTTTTCGCTTTAATTCAGGGGCATCAATGCCCAGATAAACAACCAAAGTGCCGTCTTTTAAACGCACGGTATCACCATCAATCACCTTGATCACAACGGATTCAAAAACATCCAGCTTCACAGGCGCTTCTGCATGCACTTGTGTGCTCAAAACAAAGAAGCTAAAAAAGAAGAAGCCTAGATAGGGGAAATAATGGCGGAGATAAAAAGCAGGGTGATTTTTCTTGATTTCTTTCATAATTGTTCCTTTTCTTTTTCTTCTTCCCGATCAATCCAATCCCCTAATACCTTTTTTTGATCAGGCTCTAAGTCAATAAAACGAATCCCTATGCCCTCAGAATCAAGCCCTGATTGACCATAATGCTTTTTCCAAACAACTTCACTGGTGCAACTCACAATTGTTTTGTTGTCCGGCAAAACAAATTCAATGGGAAAACGATCACCAATTTTTAATTTTTCAGGGGAGGAAAAAAAGAGGCCACCCTGGCTAATATTTTCAGTCTGGGCCAAGAAGATCTTGTTTGAATGTGTTCCTTTGATTTCAATAACGAGAAAGGGTGCTCTTTCGTTGGCTCTACGGTCGATATTTTCGGTTTCACCCACTTCCATTTCAAAGCTCCCTTCTTCCGATCAACAGATATTTTACGGACCTGACTATATCAATTTTGAAGCAATGGGTCAATCCGCGACACAAAACATCCTCAAGGGAATGCTCAGCACTTTTTTGGACCAAAAGCATCTTCGAACTTGCTTATTAAAAGCACTTCTTTATACAATCGCTACACTTGGTTGTAAACGAAGGAAAGGGAAATAACTCAGATGTATAAAATCTACTACTTTACCCTATGCTTCACGCTTTTTTTGAGCGCTTGTACTGATGTCGAAAACCCGGTTTCAAGCACGCCACCACCCGCCGCTCCGACTGAATTCGTCGCAGGAGAAAAACGATTCAACAGCAACTGCGCCGGATGTCATGGCATTGGAGCCCTAGGAACAGACCGAGGCCCCACCTTCATTTCAAAAATTTACGAACCCAATCACCATGGGGATGCAGCCTTTCATATGGCCGTTAAGAGTGGGGTTCGCCAACATCATTGGAATTTTGGGAATATGCCAAAGATCAGCGGCGTCGACAAAGACGACGTCAAACAAATCGTCTCATATGTACGTTGGCTTCAAAGAGAAAATGGCATTCACTAAATAAAAGCCCTGATTAAGTCTGGCTTGAATGTGCCCGAGCGTCCTAAAAATGAAAAAAGCGGCCTGCTTTTGTGAGATCATCACAAAAGCAGGCCGCTTTTTTGTTCGCACACCTCACGAAAACAAGATTTACGTCGTGAGATCAGCCTCAATAGCGCTCAACTTGAATCTCGCCATACCTAGATTGGATTTTTCTCGATCCAATGCGACATACATAAAGAGGCTACCTGCAGATTTCAACATACGAATTAAGTGGTACTGCGTATCCAATGTAATGAGGATATCTTCGATGCTGTCTTTCAAACCCAGTGAACTCATCACCTTCATTTTAGACCGAACCACCTCCGTATTTCCCGCAGCCGCCACGTCTAAATTTAAATGCTTTCCACCCCCTGCGGTACCCAAACACATTCCACTTTTTATATCAACCAATGCCGCACCAATCGCACCATCAATCTTCATTGCCTCTTCAAGAGATTCCTTTGCATCAGCCATTTATTTACCCCCAATTCATCTGATTTACAAAACATTTAGTTTTCATCGTCTTCCGAAGACCAAACGCCAAAAAAGAAAGACCCAAACCGTATACATACGAAAAAATAAGACACACGGCTCATATTCATGCTATCTACGGTAGTAAATCTACCACTTTTTAAGGGATCGTCAAGCCAGTGATTATTCTTTTGCATCAGGCAACAAAGGACAGAAAAACCAATACGGTCATGAATGCAATACCAATAAAGCTCAGCCAATAAAAATATCCCCCTAATGATTAAAGGATCAATATGCCTCGATCCCGGAATATCTGCTTCAACTTACTCGCCCTTATTATCTGTATCGGCATTGAGACTGCCTGCGGAAAAACACCTTCTGCCGCCCCCAAACCTTCAGCAGGTTCCGATGACACAACAATAAAAATCAAGCTCGAACACATTGTTGAAGGACTGGATCAACCTCTCGGCATGAAACACGACGAAGATGGAAGTGGACGTTTGTTTATCGTGGAACAGGGCGGCCTTATTCGAATCTTAAAGGATGAAACCCTTGCAAAAACACCCTTTCTTAACATGCAAAACCGTGTCAGCTCAGGTTATGAAGAAGGACTTTTGGGGCTCGCCTTTCATCCCAATTTTAAAAATAACCGCCGCTTTTTTATCCACTACACCGCATCCGGTAAAACAGGGCTTGAAAGCCGTATCTCTGAATTTACGGCAGAGCCTGACCTTAAAACCACAAAAATTCAAAATGAGAAAATACTCTTACGAATTTCACAACCCTTTAGCAATCACAACGGTGGTGACTTGGCCTTTGGGCCAAAAGGCAAACTCTATATCGGCATGGGGGATGGTGGGGCAGGAAATGATCCTCAAGGAAATGCGCAAAACCTTGGCAGCTTACTGGGAAAGATGCTTAGAATTGATGTGGATCAACAAACCGGCACAAAAACCTACGGCATCCCACAGGACAACCCCTTTCGGACAGAAGCGAAGATCGCCCCGGAGATTTGGGCCTCTGGGCTCAGAAACCCTTGGCGCTTTTCTTTTGATTCAGAAAATGGAGATCTCTACACCGGAGATGTCGGACAAACAGGCCGTGAGGAAATCAATCTCCTTAAACGCGGCAGAAACTACGGCTGGAACATCATGGAAGGCACAATCTGCACACCAAGACTTGATCTGCCCTGTGACCCCAGTCAGTACGCAGCACCCATTCATGATTACCCCCGGGGTGAAGGGACGGTTGTGATTGGCGGATATGTTTATCGCGGCAAAAACATCCCCCGCTTAACAGGAGCCTATATTTACGGAGATTTCGGGAACGGCCGAATTTGGATGTTAAGACACAATGGCAGTACCACAATACAGCATGAACGTTTACTCGAATCAGAGCGACCCATCAGCGCCTTCGCAGAGGACGCTGAGGGGGAGCTCTATGTGGTCGACTATCGCGGAAAACTGCTCAAAATTGTGAGCGAATAGTATAAGCGAATAGTATAATAGAGGAAGCTCTGATTAAGTTTTTCTTGCTTTTGCCCGTTCACGATAGCGTAGTTTTGCATTGATAAATTCCCCGTGAGAAAACTTCAGGCCATAGGCAATATCACGCGCCGCTTCAATTTCCGCAAAGGCCAAGTCATCGTCCGCCCCAGCAACATCAAAGAGGCAGTCCAGGAGCTGTTCACGCTGCGCTTTATGACTCAAGACATAGAATGTCCGGGTCATCGTAAAAGAATCGAGCCCACGTGCCACCGAAGCCTCAACCACGGAAACAATCAACTCAATCGCTTCATCATCAAAACCCGCCGCCGCTTTGAGTTGTCCCTTTAGGACTGCAATTTCTTCTACTGAAATCCCCTCATGCGCTGCAGCAACATGACCCAAAAGCCCGCCAAAAAGTGCGGCATACGCCAAAGCCTCTTCATCGGCTTCTATTGTGAGTTTGTCTCTTTCGAGTTTTCGACGCAGATTAAACAGGACACGATTATGTAAAAAATCTTGAAGCTCTTCTTTTCGTTTTGAAGTCGATGCAGGTTTTAAAATAGCATCTTGAAAGAGTCCGCGTATCCGTCCAAGTAAGGCCTTTGCCCCACCCGTTTCCCTAAAAATTGCCGTACAGCGTTCTAAAAAAATTTTCTCTTCCGCTTTCACCACCCCATCTGCCGAAACAAGTCCTTCTAGAAAAACGATCACTTTCTCACGCTCTTTCGCCCCACTCAAACGCTGGACAAAATCTTGAATCAACAACTCTGCCTCTTCAGGCAATATTGGCTCTTCCAAATACATTTCGATTTTAGCCCAGTCTTCACCACTTAAATCGAGTTTAAAGAAGAAATTTTTGAGGTAATTCATCTCATCATTGCTAATTTCACCATCGGCCCAAGCCAAGGCAATAAAGAGACGAATCAGGGAAAATTGTTTTTCTGTCGGGGAATCTACAGTCATCAGAAACTCCTTCTTGTTTTGAGAAATCAAAAATAAGACTACGATTTGCCCATGCGGCCCACAAACCAATCAAAAATAAGACCTAACATCCGCTCAAAATCCTCATCTTTACTAAAAGGGTGATCTGCACCCACAATCGCTTCAAGGTTCTTTTCGCATTGTAGTGCTTCAAACAGTTTTTCGCTTTGCGCAAAAGGCACATCTGTATCGGCATCGCCATGAACGATTAAGGTCGGGACATCAATTGTCGCCGCTTCTTTATAAGAATCAAACTGAAGCAGGTCTTCATAAAAACCATATTCCAGCCGCGCCCTGCCATCCAAACCCGCAAAGGTCAGTAAGTTATTGTCTTTCCAGTACCGCATGCCCGACTCACCCAAACGATCCCGCCAAAGTGGGGGATAATTTGAGACAGGGCATTTTAAGGCAAGCACTTTCACAGCTTTACGCCGGGCTGCACCGTGAATGGCAATCAAACCACCATAACTTGATCCAAGTAAGCCAATTTGAGCATAATGCTCTGCAATCAGCCAATCTAAAATGGCTTCCACTTGTTGCACACATCGGCTCATCAACATCTCTTGCAAAGGACGCGGCTGAGCGCCGTGGCCATCAAAATCAAAACGACAGGTCGCGATGCCCGCATTCACCAACCGTCGACTCAGCTCAAGATTGGTCGTGCTTGCATTGTCCGACATAAAACCGTGGCAAAGCAAAACAATGGACTCGGCCCGAGTGTTGGGTTCAGCTAAAATCAGTGTCGTCTTCTCTCCCGATGTGACGTCAATCTCAATCTTTCTTTCCTGCATATGACATTTCTCCTTCCCATAAATCAGCGTATTGACCGGACTTTTTATTTTCCTCTATAATGTAGCCTTTTGTGAGGAGATGTTATGCCATTCGTTCCCGTTGCCAAACTTTCTGATATTCCACCCGGTTCAGCGCTGCTGGTCGAAATGAAGGAGCACGACATCGCCCTTTATTATTTGGACGGTCAGGTTTACGCCACCACAGATCTCTGCCCTCACCAGGGCGCGTCTCTTTCAGGAGGAACACTAAACGGCGAAAAAATCGTCTGTCCCTGGCACCAATGGTGTTTTAACGTCAAAGACGGCTCCTCTCCCATGAACCCCCGCTTAAAAATTAAAACCTACGAAGTCAAACAAGAAGGGGATCAAGTATTTGTGATGGTACCTGATTCAGCCTAGGTCACGACCTAAAAACCCAAGGGGCAATGGGACGACTTTCTTGCCACAAGCCTATTTTTTTTCGCCTCGCTTCCACTTCTAAATCACGTAAGGAGGTGTCATTTGAAAATCGCTCATACCACCATGCCAATCCTGCAATCATAAGTGCTCTGTTGAGATCCTGACCGTTCGACAAGATAACCTTTGCAACCCCTCTTCCATATTTATCGACAGCACTCACCTTTAAGGTCACCATTTTACCCAAAACTAAATCAGAGGTAAATCGGGTCGCTTCAGGACCAAAGGATTGATTTGTCTCTGGACAATCGATTTCAGACAAACGGATGGTCATTTTTTTGGACGCACCTGAAACAACAATCGTATCACCATCAATCACTCTAAAAACCTCTCCAGAAAATTGGCTGGATGGGACTTCAATCCAGGCATCTTTTCCACTCGGCGAATCAGAGAGAGAAGGATTGGATTCACAGGGAATTCCGTCACGATCATTGTCAAGTCCATCGACATTTTTGCTCGGACTTCCTCCGAAATATTCAAAATACGCACGCGCCTGTTCTTGCGTAACGAAGTCTTTACAGTTTCGATCAACACGAAGATTACCCGCATGGGACAAATCCTCGCCCCAAGAAAAGAGAAAAACAATCATAAAAAAACAAATATTTGGAATAAATTTGATATTCATAAGAATACTTTTATGAAATTTAAGAGAACCAAGACACAAACAGAAATTTTTAAAAAAATGACACAAACTCTGGACAAATCAGGGCTTTCACCTTCAAGGGGAAAGCCTAGGAACCTAGCGGAAGCACACTATATTTCACACCCAAGGATCAAGAAGTGAAGCTTTACTTTGTGTCATATCCGAAATATTTCTTGTCACAACCACTAAATCATAAACAAGACCTGTTGCCGCAATAAGGCCATCAATGGCTGGCATGGGCCGTCCTTTTACCTCTGATTGACCTTGAATTTCACCCCAGACCTTAACAACCCTCAAGTTAATATCGATCGTTCTATTTTTAAACCTCTCTTTCAAATCTTCGTCAACCCACTGCTGAAGAGAGGTTTTCCCTTTTGAAGGAGGTAATTTTGAGATCCCTTTATATAGCTCTCCAAAGGTTAAGATGGATAAATAAAAGTCCGCTTCATTGTTCCGTGTTGTCCAAGAGATCACTTTTTTGTCTGGGCTTGTTTTGGCAAGCTCAGAAATAACGCAAGTATCAAGAAGATATTTCACAGTGCCACATCT
>VAOX01024468.1_pt1 | contig 10542 bp, 10 predicted proteins | sample 3393891 | NCBI WGS metagenome assembly VAOX01 (sample SAMN08290429, study PRJNA428436) | hydrothermal vent metagenome | isolation source: Deep-sea hydrothermal vent chimney | place: Indian Ocean: Southwest Indian Ridge | depth 2822 m m | reverse complement strand
CCGAGAGGACGATACACGGCCAATCGACAAAAATTTCCGCCACGGACGGAACGTGTTTCCGGTAAAGTGCCCGGTGGCAGGACATCCACAAAGTACTCGTCAGCATAACGCCGGTCAAATAACTGTTGTAGTTCATCCTCGGCCGTATCCTGATTCAGGTGGGCGTATAAGGTCGCATGCATACCCCGAATTTGGGGCAACAAATGGGGGACAAAGGTCAATCCGACTGGCCCACCTACCACGCGCGCAAGACTTGCCGAAATCTCTGGCCCATGGCGGTGTCCGGCAACCGCATAAGCACGAAAGTTATCTGCCGTCTCGGCAAATAGAGTACCTACTGATGCTTTCCGTCCCGCGCCGGAGGCGCCTGATTTTGCATCGGCCACGAGTGTGTTGGGGGAAATCAGCCCGTTCTCCAGCAACGGCAGAAACCCAAGTTGAATCGCTGTTGGATAACATCCTGGATTAGCAACTAGCCTCGCATCACGAATATTTTCCCGATAAATTTCCGGCAAACCATAAACGGCCTCCGCGACCAGCTCAGGGCACGCATGGGACATACCGTACCATTTTTCCCAAACGGTGATGTCTTGAATACGAAAATCTGCCGCCAGGTCGATCACCCGCGCGCCCGCATTCAACAGTGTTCGCGCCTGCTGCATGGCGATGCCGCTGGGTGTCGCGAAAAAAACCACATCACACTTTACCAGTGGCGCCTTAGCTGGATCTTCAAAAACTAAGTCAACATGCCCGCGTAGATTAGGAAACAGGCCGGCCACCGGCAGCCCAGCCTCCCCGCGAGAAGTAATCGTCTCTAGAACAACGTCGGGATGCTGCGCCAAAAGACGCAACAGCTCTACCCCAGTATATCCGGTGCCGCCAACGATACCTACCTTAATCATGAGAAGTCACCCTAGACAGAGAAACAGCTGACAATCATACCAAAAACAAAAAATAGACCACAAAAAGGCCGCCCACGGGCGGCCTTCCTCAATCAATCGTCCGCGGTTAACGCTTGGAAAATTGCTTACGGCGACGCGCTTTGCGTAGACCGACCTTCTTGCGTTCCACCTCTCGCGCATCGCGAGTGACCAAACCGGCTTTCTTTAGCTCACTCTTCAGCGTTTCATCGTAGCCGATCAACGCCCGCGTAATACCGTGGCGAACAGCACCAGCTTGACCAGACTCTCCGCCACCATGAACATTCACTTTAATATCAAACCGCTGCAGGCTCTCAGTTAACGTCAGCGGCTGGCGCAAAATCATGAGATTGGTCTCACGGCTGAAATAGTCGTCAGCCACTTTACCGTTGACGATGATGTTTCCCTTGCCAGGTTTCATAAAAACCCGTGCCACCGAACTCTTGCGGCGACCTGTCCCGTAATACTGATTGCCGATCATAACGGCTCCTTAAAATTCCAACGCCTTAGGTTGCTGAGCGGCGTGTCGATGTGTCTCGCCACTGTAAATCTTTAGTTTACGCAGCATCTCATACCCTAAAGGACCCTTGGGAAGCATCCCTTTAACGGCTTTCTCCAGCGCACGCCCAGGAAAGCGCCCCTGCATTTTAGCAAAGCTTGTGCTGTAAATTCCGCCAGGATAACCACTGTGACGATGATAAATTTTGCCCTCGGCCTTATTGCCGGTCACCCTGATTTTAGCCGCGTTTACTACGACAATGTAGTCGCCAGTATCCACGTGAGGGGTATATTCTGTCTTGTGTTTGCCGCGCAGCCGACAAGCGATCTCAGTCGCCAAACGGCCCAAAATTTTATCGGTACCGTCAACGACATACCAGTCTCGCTTGACTTCGTGCGATTTAGCGGAAAAGGTTTTCATGCGAAAATCCCGGTAACTGTCTCTAAAAATAATTAATTTTTAGATTTGAATAGAGAAGGTGAGAGATTCTATCCAACTTCTGCCGCTTTGTCAAAGGCGAAAGACCTGGCCGCGCTACCCGCATCGCGCTCCCGTTAGCATAAGCGCTGCCATTAGTTTTCCTGCCAGCGATCACGACATCAGTCATAATAGCGACAGACCTTGAGTATTGATGATCCACTGCACCCGCCGATGAACTGGCTAATCACAAATCTACTAGCTGCCCCATTACTTCCACCGCTGAATCTTATCCTGCTCGGCAGCGTTGGTCTGTGGCTGCTGGGCAAACGGCCGCGACTGGGAAAATTCTTGGCATGGGCTGCGCTAGCATTGCTTTCCTTGCTGTCCACGCCTTTGATCGCCAATCACCTACTCGCGGAGATGGAAACGCCACCAGCCACCATTCGTCCTGATGTAGGCGCTATTGTTGTTCTCGGCGGCGGCAGATACTTGAATGCGCCAGAATACGGTGGTAACACTGTTGGCCAAGCGACTCTCGTCCGGCTGCGTTACGCCGCCCATCTTTACCGACTCACCCATAAGCCCATCCTTGTGAGTGGCGGCAAACCAGATGGCGGTCAACAATCGGAGGCCAGATTGATGGCAAAAACGCTGCGGCAAGACTTTCATACGCCGGTACGTTGGATTGAAGGCCATTCCAACAATACCAATGAAAACGCTATCGATAGCGTGCGACTACTGCGCCGCGCCGGTATTGGCAGCATATATCTAGTCACACATGCCTGGCATATGCCTCGAGCAAAAATGGCCTTCACGCATGCCGGCATCCAGGTTGTTCCTGCCGCCACCGGCTACACGGGAACGCGGCCTTTTTCGCCACTGATGCTATTGCCAAACGCCAGCGGACTCGACCATAGCGCCATCGCCTTCCATGAAATAATCGGCAGAGCATGGTACTGGCTAAAATACACGAGTGCTGTCTTCATGCGTTGAGCCAACACCACATCATGGTAGTGATGTCACATATCGGTCACCGATCGTCCTGCAAAAATCCTCCCGCCATCAGGTGGCTTTGCGTAAAATAAGCTATATTGGCCAAGCACAGGCCACACGACTGTAACATTCAGAATAGAGGGACAGATCATGCGCGCACGAGTCAAATGGGTGGAAAACGTTAGCTTCTTGGGCGAAACTGAGAGTAGTCATGCGGTACTCATGGATGGATCACCAGAAATTGGTGGTCGCAATTTAGGGCCACGACCGATGGAAATGCTGCTGCTCGGTGCCGGTGGTTGCTCGGCGGTGGATGTGATCCTGATTCTAAAGAAAGCGCGGCAAAAAATTACTGGCTGCGTCGTAGACATCAATGCTGAACGCGCATCTAGCGACCCCAAAGTATTCACCCGGATTCACCTGCATTATGTCGTCACTGGCAAACAGCTAAATCCCGTCCACGTAAATCGTGCAATTACCTTATCAGCAGAAAAATACTGCTCGGTATCCATCATGCTAGGCAAAACCGCCGAAATTACCCACGATGTTGAGATCGTGAACGACTAAAATCTCACCGCATGATTTCAACCGCAAAAAGCGGTGCGCGTCATCACACGTGCGTAGCTTAACTATCCGTCGAAGTACTGGACGGCCTGTCCTCCAGTTTCTGCCAGAAAACCAGACATCTGGCCCCGGCAATACGTCTCCCGGCACAGCAACAACGTAGTCACGAAAGCAAAAACAGTACGCGACCCCTTTATAGAATTGGCCGATTAAATCAACTGCGCTCATGATGGTATCCCATCTGTCGCGCCAACAACACTATTGGATGCACCACGGCAACATTTAACCCCGCCGCCTGAACACCTTGGGCCAGGTGCAGCGCACAACCAACGTTTGAGGTTGCCAGGTATGGAGCATCCCCCTGGCGGACCGCATCCATCTTGTCGTCCAACAATACCGCCGCCATCGCTGGTTGACGCAAAAAATAAGAACCTGCCGCGCCACAACATTGGTTGTTACCTGACAAGGATTCAACTCTCGCCTGAGGAATACGACGCAGCAGCTGGTAAGGGGCGTCCTGGCCATGCGTCACGTTAACCAGAGAACAGGGATCATGCACGCGGATGGTCGCCGGTAATGACTGAATTACAACTTGCGACCAACCATCGGCCATCACCAAGAACGCGCTGATATCACGCACGACGACCCCTTCCTGGCCCGCAAACGTTTCGGCAAGTGTTACGCCACAACCACTGGCGACACTGATAATAGTAGACACGCCTAGCGCAGAAAACGCCTGGATGTTTTGCCGCGCCAGTGCATCTGCCGTTTCACGATCACCTTCCTGACGATGCAAGCCACCACAACAAGCTTGTCCTCGCGGCACATGAACGGTGTAACCCAAGCGATTCAGGACGAACACTGCAGCATCTAATGTAGCCGCATCCACAACACGCGCCACACAACCGAGAAAAAGCGCAACGTCACCACGCGACGCCCCTTCCGCCGGATAGCACTTACGCCAACGCAACGGCGCAAACAATGCTGGCGTCACAACCATTGCCAACCGGAACCACGATCGCTGCCGCAAGCCGGGAATGTGTTGCAGCCGCCGCCCAATACCGAAAACATGCCAGCCGCGCACGGCGACGCCGAACCATGTCAACCGCCAAGACTTTTGACCCAACCAACGCAGCCCGCGTGCCGTTTTGCTACCGGATCCAGATACCCGCAGTGCCAGCGCTCCCGCCAACAAATGACCATAAGTCACACGGGAAGGGCAGACATTCTCGCACGCACGGCAGCCCAGACACAGATCGAGGTGGTGCCAAAAACGCGCGTCAGGAGAGAAATGCCCTGACAACACTCCTTGAATCAGCGCAATACGACCTCGAGGCGAATCCGCCTCTGAACCAATCTTCTGATAAGTGGGACAAAAAGGCAGACAGAGGCCACAAGCGACGCAACGCCCGGTTTCTTCCAGTAGAGTCGCCACCACATCTGATGATAAATTTATTGAATAACTGCGCGTTTGGGCCATGAAATAAAGAAGGAAGGAGCCAATTCGCCGCATGGCCCAAGATTACTCGGATGATCCAAGTGCATGATAGCATGGTCGGCTTGGTCCTTAATGCTTGCGTTGCGCACCGTGGGGCCAGCCATGAAAACCGTACTGAGGGACATATTGATGAGCAAGCGCTCTCACTGCAACATAGCCGTTGCCGATAGCGGACTCAATTACGGTAGCGCCCATACCGCCTTCGACCGCGCTTGGCTAGCACGCCACGCGCAGGGCACCGCCGCCGATCTGTTGCGTTTTTACCGCTACCGGCCCACCGCTAGCATTGGCCTACACCAAGCGATCGACCGCGAATTACGGCTCACATATTGCCGCCGTCACCGCATTGAGGTAGTACGCCGCCTAACCGGCGGTGGCGCGCTCTACCATGATCCGGGCCAAGAGGCCTTTACCTTAATCATCCACCGCCCCACCAACTGGCAGCAGTTTACGTTTGCCCAACTACTAGAATGTTTTTGCGATAGCATCGCCCAGGGACTAACATCATTCGGCATTACGCCGACATTCAGCGCACCGAACGAAGTGGCAATCGACGGACGCAAAATTGCCTCCGTTTTTGGTACGATCCAAGGTGATTCCCTATTGCTACAGGGGACAGTGCTGCTGGAAATCGATATAAAAACAATGATGGAGGCACTGCGTGCGCCTACCGAGAAACTTTCCGCAGAGGGATTAGGCGCAGCACGCGATCGGCTCATCAGTCTGCGCGACCTCCTGGGCAACAATCCTGACCGCGTCGCCATTCGGCACGCGCTAGCCAAGGGCATCACCGGTGCTGCCGGACGACAACATCACGAAAACACCATGGCAGCAGCTAAACCTCTACCGCTGCGCGACGGTCACCACAAAGAAATCAATCGTATCCGCTGGCGACAAAAGGCATATGAAGCCCTGTGGCAAACGATTGGAGGAACCATCCATGCCAGACTAACGGTGGAAGAAAATCGGCGGTGCCGACTGGAGTTCGCGGGCGATCTACAACTTCAACCAGACGACTGGCTGCAACGACTGGAGCGCCGACTCACCAACATCCCACTTGCCGAATTACGGCCACGAATCGAACAATTCTGCCGCGAAGCGCCGTGGGAGGCGCCTGGTTTTGGGAAAAACGACATCCTACACGTCGCGGAGCTAGCAGCGACCCAATGGTCTCTGGGGGAAGAAATGGCATTGAATCCAGCGCAGGCTCACGCACTAATGGCCGTCATCGCCGACCCTTTAGCCGGCACGACAATCTTGGCGAAAGCGGAAGCGCTGCTGGTTCCTTACTGCGCCAAGCCGAATTGGTGTAAATGGCGCCATCATGAAAATTGTATCGAGTGCGGTAAATGCGCGGTCGGTGAAGCTTACCGATTGGGGCGAGAACGAGGTCTTGCCGTCACAACAATACTTAACTATGCACATTTAGAAACCACACTTGCCCACCTCAAGCGGGACGGCGCCGTTGCCTATCTGGGAATGTGCTGTCGGTCGTTTTTCCAGAAACGCCATCGCGCTTTCCGCCACGCTGGCTTGTCCGCGATTCTCATGGACATCGGTGGCGCCAATTGCTACCGATTGAAGCAGGAGGATCAAGCATATATCGGCCAATTCCACGCCGAGGCCAGTATTGATCTAACATTGTTGCGCCGTGCTCTACGAGCGCTACCATGCCGCGCCAAACACCACAGTTAACGAAACGAAGTTGCCACATGACCTTTATGTAGCGCACCCGCCACCGAAAAATACTTGTATTGCTCCCCCAGAAGCAGGCCATGCGGCTTCCCCTTCCGTTGCTTCAATGCCCGCGGACATTGCATTCCCGCGGCGGGCCCGCTACAATCAACCAATGTCGATTTATTTAGTATATTCAATCAGGTGAAACCACTGTCACCATCTTGGCTGTAGGGTTGTTTCCAACTACACGAATGAAGCAAACTGTCAGCCCCACGGCTAGCCACAATAAAACACGAGGATCATACAAGATTCCCGCCCTGCGGATTTTGTCGGAAATCTCCAGCAGTTTGTCGAGCGACAGCACGCTGGAGGAATTGCTGCGGCGATTTTTAGGGACACTCACTAAATTAGCCGGCGCAGATGCTGGCGCAGTCAGAGTGCTAACTGCGGATGGTAAGCGCTTACGTCTAGTTGGTGCCGCCGGATTGCCGCCAGACGTTATCGACCATGAACGCTATATCGATCTGGAATGCGGCGTCTGCGGAAAAGCAGCGCAAGCGTCTCAGACAAAATCGATACATTATAGTCAAGACTTGAGAATTTGTGCTGAACGCTCTTCACTGCATTATTTCAGCAATCGATGCAAGCGCATTGTCGCCGTGCCGCTGCGCTATAAGGGAAAGCTCCTGGGAGTTTATAACCTTTTCCTGGCTCACAACCAAGCCGTTCCCGAAGAAGTCGTGCTGCTGTTCCACTCTATTAGCGAGCATCTCGGCATGGCTCTCGAAAACGCCAGGCTTACCCGAGAAAACATACGAATCACCCTGATGAATGAACGCCAGATGCTGGCAAATGAAATTCACGATTCTATGGCGCAGACCCTGGCTTACATGAAAATGCGGATGTCTCTGCTACGGGACGCAATGCATAACGGTAATGAAGTCAAAACCGAAAAATATCTAGAAGAGGCAAATCAGGCGCTCAATTCCGCCTACACTGAACTGCGCAGCCTCATCACTAACTTTCGCAACCGCATGGATCCACGCGGGCTACTGCCAGCCCTACAAGAAATGGTCGACGCCTGCCAGGAACGGACACACATTGACATCAATTTTCAAAATAATGCCCCTGATTTAAACCTGACGCCAACCCAGGAAGTTCAAGTCTTTCATATTATCCAGGAGGCATTATCCAATATTGTCAAACACGCGTCCGCACGACATGTCCGCATATTCATCGCGCTGCAGAGCGACATTTACGCCGTCACAATAGAAGATGATGGCATTGGCTTAGCTGATCGCGTCCCTTCCCCTGATTCTGATATGCATTTCGGCCTTTACATTATGCGTGAACGCGCTCAACGCATTAGCGGCAATATATTGATTGATAACCTGGAAAATAATGGCACCCGAGTAAGATTAACTTTTCCGGTTACATCAGCTGCCGTGAAGGAACCACGTTAATGAGCGATTCGATCAAAATCATGCTGATCGACGACCATACCCTATTTAGAATGGGGTTGGCGGAGTTACTTGAACAATACTCAGATATCGAGGTCATCGGCATCGCCGGCACTCCGGATGAGGCTCGGCTATTGCTCGCGGAACATATCCCCGATGTGGTGCTCATGGATTTACATATCCCGCCGACGAATGGTATCGATCTCTTTTGCCAATTACGCCGAGAAGGATTCGCGCCCCCCACACTGATATTAACCGTCAGCGACGCCGAAGAAGACTTGGCAGCAGCATTGCGCGCCGGTGTCAGAGGCTACCTTCTTAAAGATATGGAACCGGACAACGTGGCAAACGCCATCCGCCAGACGGTGAAAGGTGAGACGGTGGTTGCCCCGGGAATGACTCAGAAGCTGGTGGAACTGCTCAAGCAAGATCCGCAACGAAAGCAAAGCAGTGGGTCCAACGCACTTACACAGCGTGAACGCCAAATTCTCTCGCATCTCGCCCTGGGAGAAAGCAACAAAGTTATTGCGCGCGCGTTAGATATTAGTCATGATACGGTCAAGCTGCATGTGCGGCATATTCTCTCCAAGCTCAGCATGAGTTCCCGAGTAGAAGCCGCTGTTTTTGCCGTGGAACACAAGCTGGTTCAGCCTCGCCCATCCTCGGCAAATAATATTCCCTAAATTAACCATATTTCATCTCTTTTTTAATCAACACACGTTAAACAATTTAGTTTATGGATTTCTTTCCTATTTTTTTGCAAATCAACGGTAAACACTGCGTTGTTATCGGTGGCGGCGAGGTCGCCGCTCGCAAAACCAATTTACTACTTCAGGCTGGTGCCGACGTCAGCGTCATTGCGCCGGAACTTGGCAACACGCTCGCCCGCCTTGCCGCCGAAAACGCTATCGATTATCAGCCAACACGTTTTTCTTCTCATCACCTTGACAGAGCGGTGGTTGTCATTGCCGCGACTGATGACGCGGCCGTCAACCAGGAAGTTTCCCACGCAGCCCAGCAGCGGAACATCCCTGTTAACGTCGTGGATAACCCGGCACTGTGCTCATTTATCATGCCGTCGGTTATCGACCGTTCGCCTATTATGGTGGCGGTTTCCAGTGGCGGGAGCTCGCCGGTGCTCGCCCGCCTGCTGCGCGCACGGCTAGAAACACTCATTCCATCTGCCTATAGCCGCCTCGCCCAATTAACCCATCGTTTTCGTAATACGGTAAAACAACATTTTGCCGTCCCTTCCCGGCGACGCTTATTCTGGGAAAAAATCCTCCAAGGCAATGTGGCCGAGCTGGTTTTCTCCGGTCAAGATGATAAAGCGGCGGAGCTGCTGCAAGCGCAACTTGCCGCCGAAGCCAGCGGTGACGCGCCACGGGGTGAAGTTTATTTGGTCGGCGGCGGCCCAGGAAACCCGGATTTACTAACCTTCAGAGCACTACGGCTAATGCAACAAGCCGACGTGATTGTGTATGATCATCTAGTATCCCCGGAGGTGTTGGCGCTTACCCGGCGCGACGCCGAGCGCATCTATGTCGGCAAAGAACGCGATCATCACGCCATGCACCAGGAAAACATCAACGAGCTGCTCGTCAACTTGGCTCAGAGCGGCAAGCGCGTTGTCCGTCTAAAAGGTGGTGATCCATTTATTTTCGGTCGTGGCGGCGAAGAAATAGAAACATTATCGAGCCATCAGGTCAATTTTCAAGTAGTACCCGGCATTACCGCTGCAGCGGGTGTCGCCGCCTACGCTGGCATTCCTTTGACTCATCGAGATTATGCCCAGTCCTGCGTCTTTGTTACTGGCCATCTGAAAGATGGTAGCGTTAATCTGGATTGGGAAGGCATCGCCCGCGCTAACCAGACGATTGTCATTTATATGGGACTGCTAGGGCTGCCTGTGCTCTGCGAGGAACTCGTCAAACACGGGCTATCTAGTACCACGCCAGCGGCGATCATACAACAGGGGACGACGCCGAATCAGCGGGTAATTATCGGAACGTTGGAAACACTACCGACAGTAGCAAAACGCGCGCAAATGAAACCACCGACACTCATCATTGTTGGCGAAGTGGTACGCTTACACGACAAGCTCGCGTGGTTTATGCCGGAGGAACAAAGTGCCGCAGCGGGACTGCCTGACTTAGTTCGCCCTGAGTAAAGCGGAAATTTACGGTAATTAACCAGTATCAGCAAAAATACCCGGTTGGGATTGCGTAAAAGCGGCCGTGTAAGGATCAATGACAGTTTCCAACTCTTCGCTCCAAGAAGGGTGACTATAACTCATGTCCTTGAAGAACCATAAACCCCGCGCAGATTGGCAAGCGGCTGCCATCATATGAATTTGCTCACCGGCCTCCGGCCCGACGACGCAGCCACCAAGCAACTGACCAGTTTCCGCATCATGAACCACTTCGGCGAACCCCTCGAAGTCATGCTGCGCGCGCGCCTTCCCCGACCCGCCAAGATTCAAACGTACCGCTTCCGCATCAAAACCGGCGT
>VAOX01030427.1_pt1 | contig 10562 bp, 9 predicted proteins | sample 3393891 | NCBI WGS metagenome assembly VAOX01 (sample SAMN08290429, study PRJNA428436) | hydrothermal vent metagenome | isolation source: Deep-sea hydrothermal vent chimney | place: Indian Ocean: Southwest Indian Ridge | depth 2822 m m | reverse complement strand
TGATTTCTAGCTCAGGCAATCATTTGGGCGGAGACTTCTGGTATTCCTTTCTTGTGGTGATAGCCTCGGTTTGCTATGCCATAAACGTCAACCTGGTGAAGAGATATTTCTCCGGACTTAATTCGATGCAAATTACTGTGATGACTTTTTTCTATATCGGTATTCCTACTTTAATTTGGGTGCTGTTCTTTACCCGTATCCCCAATTTGCTGTGGACCCATCCCGATGTTTGGGAAGGAATGGGCTATCTTGCTATTTTGTCTGTTGTAGGCACGGGTTTGGCACTTATTGCCTTTAATAAGCTGATTAAAATGAGTAGTCCGGTATTTGCTTCTTCTGTTACGTACATCATTCCCATTGTGGCTATTATGTGGGGCATTTTGGATGGGGAACGCTTTACCGTGGTATATTTCTTTTGGATGATGCTGATTCTGGGCGGTGTATTTCTGGTCAATGCCAAACCGCGATTAAAAATATACTGATGCTGCTTGAATTTACATTTCAAAATTCAAGTATAGCCGAACCATGCCGAACGCATGGCAGGATTATACCGCTCTCATTTTTGCACTTAACAATAGAAGCGATATAAAAACGGTGCAACAGAATTATTTTGTAAAAAATAAATAACAATGATTTGTTAATTAGATTTTTTTAGTATTTTTGCACCTCCAATTTTGACAGTAAAAAAGATAAATCAGAATGTACGTAATTGTTAACATAGCCGGACAGCAGTTTAAGATTGAGCAGGGTCAGGAGATTTTTGTTCACAGGCTTGAAGGTGAAGAAGGTGCCAATGTAGAATTCGATCAGGTTCTGCTGGTGGAAGATGAAGGCAAAATAAACGTGGGGACTCCCAACGTGGATGGTGCAAAAGTAAATGTAAAAATTCTGGCTCACGTAAGGGCGGATAAAGTGAAAGTCTTCAAGAAAAAAAGAAGAAAAGGCTATCAGAAAGAGTCCGGACATCGTCAGGACCTGAGTAAAGTACTGATCGAGAAAATTACTTTATAACGCAAAAAACTTAGAAAATGGCTCATAAAAAAGGAATGGGGAGCTCCCATAACGGACGCGAATCGGAAAGTAAAAGATTAGGAGTGAAAATCTTTGGCGGGCAGATTATCAACGCAGGCAACATTATCGTTCGTCAGCGGGGAACTGTTCATCACCCGGGGTTGAATGTGGGAATGGGGAAAGATCATACCCTTTTTGCCTTGAGAGATGGTATCGTGGAATTCCGTAAAAGAAAAAATAATCGCTCGTATGTAAGCGTAATGCCTCCGCAGGTGGAGAACTAACGGATGAAGAAAATATAAAAAGCCCGGTATTTGCCGGGCTTTTTTTGTATGTATTCGGGTATAAAAACAGGCCGGAAATTGGAGATAATGATTATTTTTGCATGAAACAGAATAAATGAAGACAAAAGGAGAGATTGTAAAAGACTGGTTACCGCGATATACGGGTATGCCCCTTGAAAAATTTGGGAAATATATCCTGTTGACAAATTTTAACCAGTACATGCAGTTGTTTGCACAATGGCACAATGTGGAGATATATGATAAAAGCCGACCGATGAGGGCCGTAACCTCCGGCGATATCACCATGATTAATTTTGGGATAGGAAGCGCCAATGCTGCTACCATCATGGACTTACTTTCGGCAATACAGCCCAAAGCTGTTTTGTTTCTCGGGAAATGTGGCGGCTTGAAAAAGAAAAACTCAGTGGGCGATTTAATATTACCGATAGCTGCCATTAGGGGTGAAGGTACTTCCAACGATTATTTTCCTTCAAAAGTACCTGCCTTACCTGCATTTAACCTTCAGAAAGCCATCTCTACTGCTATCCGTGATTTCTCACGTGATTACTGGACAGGTACTGTTTTTACTACCAACCGCAGGGTTTGGGAACATGATCAGAAATTTAAGAAGTTGCTGCGTAAAACACGGAGTATGGCTATTGATATGGAAACTGCTACGATTTTTATGGTGGGCTTTGCTAACAAAATACCTACCGGCGCACTGTTGCTCGTTACCGACCAGCCCATGATTCCGGAAGGGATAAAAACTTCCGAAAGTGACCGTAAAGTGAATGAACAGTTTGTGGAAATGCATGTTAAAATCGGGATTAAATCGCTGGAACAACTCATAAACAAAGGCCTTACTGTTAAACATTTAAGATTTTAAGCACGTTGAATGCTAGCGAGATATTTGATAATTTAAAAAAGAAAATCTATAGCCCTGTTTATTTTTTTTACGGGGAAGAACCTTTTTATATCGATGAGCTGACCGGCTTCATGGAGAAAAATGTGTTGGATGAAGCATCCAGAGAGTTTAACCAGACTATCGTTTACGGACTGGATGTAACGGCTCGTGATGTTGTCGATTTGTCGCGTCGTTTTCCCATGATGGGCAACTATCAGTTGATTATCGTGAAAGAAGCCCAAAATATTCAGAATTTTGATGCGCTGACAGACTATTTTGATAACCCGTCGGAGACAACTATTCTGATTATCAACTATAAATACAGGAAGTTAGACAGGCGAAGAACACTTTATAAAAGACTGAGCAAGTCAAAAAAGGTGGTACTTTTTGAATCTACACGGGTTTATGATAATAAAATTCCGGCCTGGATTTCGGAGCGGGTACATATGCTGGGACACACTATTACGCCTAAGTCGGAAATGCTCCTGTCTGAGTTTCTTGGAACAGACCTTGCCCGGATTAACAATGAGCTGAATAAGTTGACCATCAATTTGCAGCCGGGGCAGGCCATTACCGAAGACCTGATTGAACGCTATATTGGAATTAGCAAAGACTTTAACGTTTTTGAACTCCAAAAGGCGCTGGGCAAAAGAGATATTTTTCATGCGTTGCGTATCATTCAGTATTTTGAAGCCAATCCCAAACAAAACCCTTTGCAGATGGTGAATGTCTTGCTATACGCTTATTTCATGAAAGTACTCTTGTATCATCAGCTGAAAAATGAAAACAAAAATACTATTGCGGCAAAGCTGGGTATTTCTCCTTTTTTTGTGGGTGATTATCGGATAGCTGCGCAGAACTTCAGCCCCGCCAAAGTTAAGGAGGTTATTTCGGGTATTCGCGAACTTGACCTAAAGAGTAAGGGTTTTGGTGCTACCGATACCACCTCCTACAATCCCCTGAAAGAATGGGTATTCAGGGTTGTCTCTTGAGCAGCCCTTTTTAATTCTTGAATATCCGATTTATTGTCGATGAATATTTTTTGTGAATATAGGCTCGCTTCAATTTGAGGTTTGCCGTTATTTCACCGGTTTCGATGGTCCACTCATGATCGAGTAGTTCAAATTTTTTAATTTTTTCCGTATCACCAAAATACTGGTTATAGGCACTGACCTCTTTTTTGAAACGAGCAATAATCTCCTTTTGAAGAATGGCGGATTTGTTTTCGCTAAAGGGGAAGCCTTTTTCGCCACACCAGCTTTTCAGGTATTCAAAATCAGGAACAATCAGGGCAGCAGCAAACTTCTGGTTTTCACCGATGACAATCATTTGATCAATAAAAGGGGATTCTTTAAACTTATTTTCAATCAGCTGGGGAGAGATATATTTGCCCATGGAAGTTTTAAATATTTCTTTCACCCGGCCGGTTATTTTCAGTAAGCCGTTTTCATCAATCACGCCACGGTCACCGGTATGCATCCATCCATCGGTTACTGTTTCTTTGGTAAGTTCCGGATTTTTGAAGTAGCCAACCATAACGCTGTTGCCTTTGACGAGAATTTCACCTTGTTCGGAGGTTTTAACCTGAAGGTTTTTTAGCGGAACTCCCACTGTCCCCACCTTGCTTTCGCCCGGATTGAAAGTGTTGAGGGCTATCACCGGAGAAGTTTCGGTCATGCCGTAACCTTCCAGCAGTGGGATGCCTGCAGTGTTGAATACTTTAATCAGACGTGGCTGGATGGCAGCGCCACCGGAAACTACGACGCGCATATTCCCACCGAGAGCTTCCCGCCATTTGACGTAGATAAGCTTATCGAAAAATTTTCGCTTGATGTGAAAAGCCGGATTTTTGATACCATATTCAAACTGGTCACCCAAAGCTACCGCCCTGAAAAATAACCATCGGGGAACTGGCTTCAGGTCTCTCCCTTTTGCCAGTATCTTATCGTAAACTTTTTCCAGTAAACGGGGAACGGTGGTAAGAATATGCGGCTTTATTTCCTGAATATTCTGTACGATGGTGGCCATATTTTCGGAATAATAGATGGAAACGCCAAGATAAAGTAAGATGTAAATATTTGTGCGCTCGTAAACATGGCAAAGAGGGAGGTAACTCACCACTCGTGATGTTTCGTCAACCGGAAACACGTGATACAGGTTCATCACGTTGTTCAGAATGTTCTCGTGCGAAAGCATGACCCCTTTGGGATTACCGGTCGTTCCCGATGTGTAAATTATGGTGGCCACCTCTTCCGGCCGTATTCCGGCTTTGACTTTTTCCAAAATTTCAGGCTCTGCGTTCTTCTTCCCTAAATCAATAAGCTCCTGCAAATGAGGCATATCTGCAAAATCTTTGAATGTGTAAACGCCTTTAACATTAGGCGTATCCGGTACGATGTGTTTGATTTTCCGAAAGAGTTCCCGCCCTGAAACGAAAATATATTTAACTTCTGAATGTTTTAAAATAAAACGGTAGTCGTTTTCGCTGATGGTAGGATAAATTGGTACGTGAATAGCACCAATCTGAAGTATGGCCATGTCGAGGATATTCCACTCAGGACAGTTGGGAGAGATAGTGGCAATCTTATCGCCTTTTTTTACGCCAAGCTTTAGTAGCCCGTGGCTGATGCTGTCGGTTAGTTCGCGAATGGTTTTAATATCATATTTTACCCATTCTCCATTTTCTTTTCCTGCCAGTACATCCTCTTTGGGTTTGAAAGAAGTTTCGTAATAGGGAAGAATATCGAAAAGACGTTTAATCTCCATGGTTTTAGTTTTGGTTGAAAAAATTTACAGTAATGGCAAGCTCTATTCTTTGTTTAGGATTGTTGCACTAGCCTGGGCAGTAGGCATAATGACCAGATCGTTAATGTTAGCATGGGCAGGTAGCGTGGTGGCAAAATAGGCTACCGTGGCAATGTCTTCGGGGTGTAAGGGTTCAAAACCTTTGTAAATACTGTGGGCTCTGTTTTCATCACCTTTAAAACGTACCACCGAGAATTCTGTTTCTACGGCACCGGGGGCAATCTGCGTAACTTTTATACCCTGTTTTACGGTGTCAATACGGATGCCTTTGGTCAGCGCATCAACGGCGTGTTTTGTGGCACAATAGACATTTCCGAAAGGATAGACCTCTTTTCCGGCAACGGAACCGATATTTATGACGTGACCTTTTCTTCGTTCCGTCATTCCGGGCAATACGGCACGCGTAACATAAAGGAGGCCTTTTATGTTGGTGTCAATCATACGTTCCCAGTCATCGATTTCTCCGTTTTGGACAGTACTCATTCCAACGGCAAGGCCTGCATTGTTAATCAGGATATCGATTTTCGACCATTCTTCAGGTAAGTTTGTCAGCGCATTTTTTACGGCTCCGTTATCTCTCACATCAAAGTTGAGGGTAAGCACTTTTACGGAATGGTCCTGTTCCAGCTGTTCTGAAATTTTATTCAGTCTGTCATTGCGTCGTCCGGTGATAATAAGGTCATGACCGTTTCCGGCAAATTTTTTGGCACAAGCAAGACCAATTCCACTCGTAGCTCCCGTAATTAATACAATATTTTTCATAGAATTTTTAATCAAAAAAGCGAGCAAAGGTAGGAAAAATATGAAACTGACTTTTAGGCTTGATAATTCAGATTTTATCCGAAATAGGAACATTTATATTAATATTAATAGAAGATAGTAGGCAAGACAAAAAAGGAGTGTATTATTACCGTGAGCGTTCCCCCCTGTTATTTCCATAGACCATGATTTTTATGAGAACCAATAAAGTACGAAAGGGGCAAAAACAAAAAACCCCGGCAAAACCAGGGCTTTTTGAATGGACAATTACAGCTTATCTCTCTGCAAACTGCTTCAAAACTTTATCATCAGTTTGCGAGCGATGTGTTCAAGGTCTCCACCCTGAAAAACACTTTGTAAATATCAATCAAAAAAAGGGGAATTTTACATTTCCGACTAAGTACATACGTGTTTTTCTTAGAGCAGCAAGACCAGATACTGATTTTTAACCATTTAAAACGTTTGCAAAACTGTTTCTCATCTCAGGGTTTCCCTTAGAAAATTTCCTAAGAGGACGAGAAATTAAATAGAAAAGGATAAATTTCTGCAAATTGAATACCGGAATCTACCTGTAAAACGTCAAAAAATGCTTAGCAGGTACCTCTTTCGATGAGTTGGGTTTTGATAAGGAGATGTTCGGGAGTGAAGTTGAAAGTATCCTGTTCAATACGTTTCAACAAAAGCCTGGCGGCCTTTTTTCCCATTTCAAAACCAAACTGGTCCACTGTGGTCAGTTCAGGGTCACAAATGGAAGAACTCAGGCTGTTTTCAAAGCCAATGACTTTGAGATCTTTGGGGATGGAAACTCCGAGTTTTCGCGCTGCTTTCATGGCTCCTAAGGCGGTCATGTCGTTTACGGCAAAAAGTCCATCAGGAAAGTCTTTCTTCTTGAAAATACTACGAGATATCTTAATGGCATCCTGATAGGTGTCGCAGGAATAAACCAAATCCTTACTGAAAGGAATTCCGTGCTTTTCCAATGCCTCTCTGTAACCTTTCAAACGATTTCGGCCAAGAAGCAAATGTTGCGGAGCAGAATAAATGGCAATGCGCTTGCATCCTTTTCCAATAAGATAATTCACTGCATGAAAAGCGCCGTGGTAATCGTCCACAGAAACAGTGTCGGCATGTAAATTTTTGTTGATACGGTCAAAAAATACCAGCGGAATTTCGTTGTCGATAATCTGCTGAAAATGGGAAAAATCATGAGTCTCTTTGGCAAAAGATACCAGTACACCATCTACCCTATTTGCCAATAGAGCTTGGATGTTTAATACCTCCCGCATATATTTTTCGTTGGATTGAAACACCATCACATTATAGTTGTTTTCGTAAGCCACCTCTTCTATGCCGTTGATGATAGTGGAAAAGAAATAGTGTTGTGTCTCGGGAACCAACAACCCAATGGTGTATGTTTTGCTGTTTTTCAGGTTTAGTGCAATACGGTTTGGCTTGTATCCCAATAGTTTAGCCAGCTCTTTAACCGCTTCACGGGTCTTTATGCTGATGTCGGGATGATCCTTTAATGCGCGTGAAACCGTTGATACTGAGCAGCCCAGTTTCTCGGCAATATCTTTTATGGTAACCTGTTTTTTCATACGTCTTTTAAGAGCTTACGAAAATAAGCTATTTTTTTAAGTGAATCAACAAAAGTTTTCTCATGATAGAAATAGAAACCTTATGTTCCGGCTACTTGATTTTCAGCCTCTAGGGTCAACTATTTTACTTTTCCAGAACGACATAGCCCCATGCCGGAAGTTTAAAAATCCAGTTGTTATGGATGTCAATATCGTGATTGTCGAAAATATTGTGATAATTGCCTTTTATGTGCCCGTTGTTTACAGTAAAAGTATCTGGTTTATTGCTGAGATTAAGGATTACAACCAATTGTTTTCCGTCTTTTTCACGGTAAAAAGCAAAAATATTATCGTCCACACCTTCGGAAAGCGGTATGAGTTTGGCTCCTTCTTCTCCGTTTTCCAGTACGGGATTTGTTTTTTTAAGATGATTCAGTTTCGTGTAAAACGGGGCATAGGGAAGCTTATCCCAGTTGATGGTGTCCTTTTCAAAAAAGCGCAACCGTTTGTTATTGCCGGCTTCCTGTCCGCTGTATGTCAGGGGCATTCCCGGAATGGTGTAGTCGAAAATTGTAAAAACTTTAAAAGCCTCTCCAAGGCGCTCAAGGGCTGTTCCGTTCCATGAATTTTCGTCGTGGTTGCTGGTGAAATACATTCGGTAAACATCTGGTGAGAAAGTTTCATCATTCCATTTTAAGTATGCCCAAATGTCGGAGGCTTTTTTCTTTCCCTTGGCGATGTCATTCATCAGGTGAAGCATTTTCCAGGCATAGTTCATGTCGAAAGCATATTTTACCAAAGCCACATTGTCTTCATCTTCTGCAAGCATAAAAACTGGTTTCACATTGTCGAGGGCTGTGCGTGCTTCATTCCAGAAGTCAACGGGAACCATACCGGCTACATCACATCTGAAACCGTCCACGTTGACATCTTTTACCCAGTATATCATGGCGTTTATCATAGCTTTACGCAAGTCTTTATTATTGTAATTCAACGATATAACGTCTGTCCAGTCATAAGGCGAAACAAAATTTCCGTTTTTGTCTTTTTTATACCAATCAGAATGCTCTTTTACCCATACATTGTCCCAGGCCGTGTGGTTGGCTACCCAGTCGAGGATAACATGCATCCCTTTAGCATGCGCCTCCTTCACCAGCGATTTCAGGTCGTCCATTGTACCGAAATTGGGATTTACGGCTTCGTAGTTTTGTACTGCATAATAGCTTCCCAGACTACCTTTGCGGTTTTTCTTCCCAATGGGATTGATGGGCATAAGCCACAAAATATTGACTCCCATTTTCTGCAGCCGGTCCAAATGTTTCTGAAAAGCTTTAAAAGTCCCTTAGGCGTATATTGCCGGATATTTACCTCGTATATGTTCGCATTGAGGCTCCAGGCCACATGTCTGTTTGTCTTGTTATTCTCCATTTTTTTACTTGTTGAATTTTGTCCGAAGGCAAAGCTGCAGCTCATAATAAAAGCCATCAATAAAGCCGGCGAAAATATTGAAAAAATTTTATTTCTCATGACAGGATGGTATTTGTTTTATGGAGCAAAGCTAAAAATAAAAATCACTAATTGTTATGGAACACTGCCGGTGGCAATAAAATGGGTTGTGCCGTGTTATTATTTCATAGTTTTGTACTACACAATAAAGGGGCATGCACAGCATCGAAGTTAGCAACATGAGTAAATTTTACGGAAAGCAAAAAGTGCTGGATAACGTCTCTTTGGTGGTGGATAAAGGGCAGGTTGTTGGCTTGTTAGGTCCCAATGGCGCCGGCAAATCAACGCTAATGAAGATACTCACCTCTTTTATTCCACCTTATGAAGGCCAGGCACGTATCCTGAGATTGGATGTGCAAACCGAAGCCTTGAAAATCAGGAAACTCATAGGCTATTTACCGGAAAATAATCCGTTGTATCGAGAGATGTATGTACGTGAATATCTGAGTTTTGTGTTGAGCATGTATGCTGCCGGTTTTCCCATTAAAAAACGGATAGATGAAGTGGTTGAGCTTACTGGTTTGGGACCGGAGCAGCATAAAAAGATCGGGGCGTTGTCCAAAGGTTACCGGCAGCGTGTGGGGCTGGCACAGGCGTTGATTCACGATCCTCCGGTGTTGATTCTGGATGAGCCTACAACCGGTCTGGACCCCAACCAACTGACCGGTATTCGCACTGTAATTTCAGAGTTGGCAAAAGAAAAAGCAATCTTACTTTCCACCCATATCATGCAGGAGGTGGAAGCTGTTTGCGACCGTGTGGTGATTATCCACAAAGGCAGGGTGGTGGCCGATGATGAAGTGTCGCTGATTTCGCGTAAAGCAGCTTCTTCGGGCAGCTATCATGTTGAACTGAAGGAGAAAGTGCCGGCAGAAAGCTTTAGGGAGATTGCCGGAGTTGCTTTTGCAGAGACTTTAACGGAAACCGAGTGGATACTACATGCTGATACAGACAGGGATATCCGCGAAGACATCTTCAAATTTGCCGTTACCAACGGATTAAATATCCTCTCTCTTTCAAAAAACAAAGAAAAAATGGAGGATATTTTCCAATTACTGACAAAAGATTTGGGTTCGTAAGGAAGTGATGGATAGCGTCGGTTTTGGGTTTTTATTGTTTTGAACATTGAAAATTATTTGAGTTTTGCGGTTTGTGATTTGTTTTTTGTACTTTTGTCACACGTTCATAAAAAATTATGTAGTGGAAGGATTTGATTGATTGCAACCACAATAAAAAAATGCTAAACCAATTTTTTACCTGCCGTCAATCATCGAACGCCACTGTTTGATGTTTCATTTAAAAAATTAGAAATATGTCTTATTATTTTACCTCGGAATCTGTTTCCGAAGGGCATCCCGATAAGGTAGCCGATCAGATTTCGGATGCCGTTCTGGACGAAATGCTACGCCAGGATCCCGAATCAAAAGTAGCATGCGAAACTATGGTGAGTACCGGGCTGGTAGTTATAGCCGGTGAGGTGAAAACCAAAGCCTGGATTGATTTACAGCAAGTTGCGCGGAATACCATTGAAAGGATAGGATATACTAAAGCCGAATATCAGTTTGACAGCAAATCGTGTGCTGTGATTTCTGCTGTTCATGAGCAATCACCGGATATTAACCAGGGCGTGGAACGTGCGACAGAAGAGGAGCAGGGAGCCGGTGACCAGGGTATGATGTTTGGCTATGCCACCACCGAAACTGAAATGCTTATGCC
>VAOX01064675.1_pt1 | contig 10564 bp, 10 predicted proteins | sample 3393891 | NCBI WGS metagenome assembly VAOX01 (sample SAMN08290429, study PRJNA428436) | hydrothermal vent metagenome | isolation source: Deep-sea hydrothermal vent chimney | place: Indian Ocean: Southwest Indian Ridge | depth 2822 m m | reverse complement strand
TACCTTGTGATTAAATTCCTCGCCTCACATAGGGTGGTTAGCTCAGCGGTAGAGCACTGCCTTCACACGTCAGGGGTCACAGGTTCAATCCCCGTACCACCCACCAACAGATATGGCAGAAATTTCTGCCTGCACTGGCGGATGCATCCGCGCTGAATTGTCAGCAGGTCGACGTGCGCGTTTGAAACGCTCGCCAGCACTTACCGCGACAGGCGAGCACATCGGCGGCGGTCGTTTTTACCGAGTGACTCGTTTCAGCAGGCGCAGACCATTGAATACTACGAGCAGGCTCGCGCCTGTATCCGCGAATACGGCCATCCAGAGCGTGGCGTCACCCCGCAGGGCTAGAATCAGAAAAAGAATTTTTATCCCCAGTGCGAGGGAGATGTTCTGTTTTAGGATTGACGAGGCGCGTCGACTCATGGCGATAAAATCGGCGATTTTACGTGGATCGTCATCCATGATGGCAACATCGGCGGTCTCTAATGCCGTGGCGGTGCCGGCTGCACCCATGGCGAAGCCGATATCGGCTCGCGCTAGGGCAGGGGCATCGTTGACGCCATCGCCGACCATGCCGACTGTACCGTAACGCGCCTTGAGTTCGGCGATCGCTGTTTGTTTATCTTCCGGTAAAAGGTTGCCGCGAGCGTCATGAATATCGAGTTGATCGGCAATTGATCGTGCGGTGGCTGGATTGTCGCCAGTGAGCATTACCGGCTCGACATGCAGTGCCCTGAGCGCGGCCACCGCTCGTGCGCTTTCGGGCCGTACTGTATCAGCCATGGCGAATAGGGCGGCAGGTCCCGCTGTCGCCGAGCACAGTACAATGGCGGTTTTCCCAGAATTTTCTAGTGCGGCCAACTGCGTTTCCAACTCGGGTGAGCATATGCCTAATTCTTCCACCAGCCGATGATTTCCCAGATGCCATTGTTGGTTTTTAACGCGGCCCTTGACGCCGCGGCCGTTGAGTATCCCAAAATCATCGACGGGCAGCAAAATGGCGTCTGGCTGACGCGCTCGCCAGCCGCTGACTAGTGATTGTGCGATTGGGTGTGTGCTGTGTTCGTCGAGGCTGGCAGCGATAGATAGCGCATCTTCAATCGCTATGCTACCTAGGGCTATGGCATCGGTCAGAACCGGCTTGCCCTGAGTTAATGTGCCGGTTTTATCTAATGCGACGACTTTCAGTAGACGTCCATTTTCGAGGTGGGTGCCGCCTTTGATCAGAATACCGTGGTGCGCGGCGGCGGCAAGCCCACTGACCACGGTGACCGGAGTCGATACGACCAGTGCACAGGGGCAGGCAATAACGAGTATGACTAGCGCCTCATAAAACCAACTGCCCCAGCTGCCGCCCAGCAGCAGCGGGCCTAGCACCGCCACCGCGGTAGCAAAAGCGACAACGACGGGGGTGTAGTAACGGGCGAATTGATCGACGAAACGCTGTGTGGGTGCGCGTTGTGACTGGGCCTCCTGGATGGCTTTTGCAATTCGCGCTAGCGTGCTTGTTCCCGCAGTGGCTGTGACGCGCGCGGTCAGCACGCCATCGGTGACAATACTACCAGCGTATAGGGTATCGCCAGGTTGTTTATCAACTGGGAGACTTTCGCCGGTGATCGGTGCCTGGTCGAGCGCGGCGTGCCCTGATTCCACACATGCATCCAGTGGGACCCGCTCGCCTGTTCGTACACGGATGTGGTCACCGATCATTACCTCGGCGACCATTTTTGTTTGCCAGTCGCCGTCGGTGCTGATAGTGGCCGTTTCTGGTGCGAGAGCCGTCAAAGACTTGATGGCGTTGCGGGCGCGTTCCAACGAGAGCGCTTCAATAGCCTCTGCGACTGCGAACAGGAACACGACCACGGCCGCTTCCGGCCAGCGACCAATTAGTGCGGCTCCGGCCACGGCTACTGACATGAGAAAGTAGATGTTCAGAGTCAGATTCTTCAGTGCTACCCAGCCCTTTTTCATGGTTGGCAGGCCGACCATCAGGATTGATGCTATTGCTAGAGTTGCCACGCTCCACGACAGTTCCTTGCCTGTTACCCAAGCGGTTACTTCAGCGCCCACCGCCGCTAGCCCACCGAGGCTAAGCAGGATGATCTGTTTAGTGCTCATAGTGGGGCGCGCTACGGTGGCGGCACCAGTATCGAGCCGAGTTGGTGCCATATCCAAGGCACTGAGAGCTGCCTCGATAATTTGGATGTTGTCCATGTGATGATGGACGGTCAACTCCCTGTCGAGCAAGTTGAAGTCGAGCCTGGCAATGCCGGGTATCGGCTCCAGCTTGTTGCGAATCAGGCGCTCTTCGGTTGGGCAATCCATGTTTTCTATGCGATAGCAGACTCGGCTGGTGCCGTCTGGCACGGGGGATGGTTCGGTTGCTGACGGGGCAGTGCAAGTGGCGGATGCACAGCAAGCGTCGACGTGCTCATGGTCGTGGTTATGTGGCATGGTAAGCGGTCTCCAGGAACTATTGGCCCCAGTAGGCAGTCTGTACTTGCTACAGGGTCAAGCCCTGGTTTTTTAGGAGGCATTAAGGATGAGAATTGGAACGTTGGCGCGGCGTAGCGGTTGCCATATTGAAACGGTGCGTTTTTATGAGAAGAAGGGCTTGTTGGATCCGCCGAGTCGGGAGGCCAATGGTTATCGCTGCTATACGGATGCTCACTGGGTACAGCTCAACTTCATTCGCCATTGTCGTTCGCTGGGTATGAGCCTGGGAGATATAGGCAGATTACTTGAGTTACAGGCTGACCCCGGTCTTACTTGTGATGAAATCAATCGGCTCGTGGATACGCAGATCGCGCGTATCCACGAGCAGGTCGAAACACTGCGAATGCTGGAGCAGCAACTACACGCTTTGCGTAATACCTGTCGCGCCACACCAGATGCTGATGACTGTGCGATTATGTACAATTTAGAAAAGGCTGCGAAAGGGAATGGATGTCCTTGTCATCCGGATGGATTGGCACCTGGCGACCTGTCTGGCTGATTGCGGCCTAACGTGAGCGAAGTTTCTTTGCTTGGTTGCGTGGGGAATTGCCGTAAAAAGGAGAGTCGTGTCGACTATTGGTCTATTTTTTTAGACTGGCGAGCGTGCCAAAAAGGTGCAGTAGGTAAATAGAGCTGGCGCCATCCAATCTTGTTTGTATTTTACGGCTGGTACAGCGACGTGCCTGGGATCGCCGTGGCGGTCGGTTTAGGTGTTGGTGGTGGATGAAGACTCCAGATTAGCGGCTTCCAGCAGGTGAAGCACAGAGCGGCGGCAGCCAACGAGTGTTAGCGTACGATTGTGAGAAGAGGCTTTTTCACGCAGAGTGAGGAGTGCATCTAGCGCGCGGTTATCCATGGATCTGACGCCTTCCATGTTGATCTCAATATCGCTGATATGTGGTGTGGCCAAGGCGGCTTCGCTGCATTGGAGGAACTGCGGTTCTGAGGAAAAGTCGAAGGTGCCGTGAAGATTGATTTTCGCCGTCTGGTGATCGACGGCAGCAATGGTTTTGAATGTCATAGCCTACCTCATTATTTGACAAGCGTGGATGGTTTGTACATCAAATCACGGTGATATGTCAATAATGTAAGTTTTCTATTTAAGAATGATAATTAACCTGTTGACTTATATCTATTCTAGAGAATAGTCGATATTAAGCAATAATGGGGGCATAAGCCCCCGGTAGATGATGCCAGCGCTAATGGGTCGCGTCGTATCGCTTACAATTCATGGGCGTGGTGCGCTAGATAGTCAGCAACACCCTCTGGTGTGGCCTGCATTCCTGCCTTGCCTTTGTTCCAGCCGGCGGGGCACACTTCGCCATTTTGCTCATGGAATTGCAACGCCTCGACCATGCGGATGGCTTCATCAATGTTGCGCCCCAGTGGTAGGTCGTTGATGACTTGGTGGCGAACAATGCCTTCACGGTCAATTAGGAAAGTGCCGCGCAGGGCGATGGCCTCGTCGATTAGCACGTCATAATCGCGGGCGATGGCTTGTGTCAGGTCGGCTACCATAGGAAATTGCACAGAGCCTAATCCACCTTTTTCCACCGGTGTGTTTTTCCAAGCGAGGTGCGTGTAGTGAGAGTCTACGCTGACTGAGATGACTTCAGTGTTGAGAGCTTTAAGATCTTTGTAGCGGTGGTCGAACGCTAGGATCTCGCTGGGACAGACGAACGTGAAATCCAATGGGTAGAAGAACAGCAAGGCATACTTGTCTTTAATGTAACTTTTCAGGTTGAAGCTTTCTTCAATTGTGTCGTTTCCCATTACGGCGGCGGCGGTAAAGTCTGGTGCGGGTTTTCCAACGAGAACGGCCATGATTTTCTCCAAAGTGATTTTAAATTAGGATTCTAATTTAGAAAGAGTCTAAATTATCTCGCTTGCCCGATGGAAAGTCAATGCATGAATGCGATCGCGATAGTTCCTGGTGTGGTTGATGCGGCGTATCGTGATCGCACACAGAGCTTGCTCGTGAGGTGCTTGTCCATCTCGTATCCAGTATAGACGTGGATGCATTGATGTTTCTGGAGCGTTGCCGTGTATGCACTAGGATTCTGTGGTTCGGCAGGATCGTATTTAGGTGGCTGGCGCGTTAACAGGTCGTGATATAATGGCCTTTTTGGAGATTGCTATGCCGATATACGAATATAAGTGCTCTGCCTGCGGATTCCAGAAAGAATATATTCAGAAAATGAGCGATGCGCCGCACACAGTGTGTCCAGAATGTGGGCAGGTAACGTTTTCCAAAATGTTATCTGTTGCTGGCTTCCAATTGAAGGGGAGTGGTTGGTACCAGACCGACTTCAAAGATGGCCCTAAACCTAATAAGCCTAAGGACGTCCCTAAGCCCAAGGACGGATCTTCCGCTCCCACTTGCGGCGGAGGCGGTTGCGGCTGCGCGTCCTAAGTGCGTATTGTTAAACGTTATTTTATCACCGGTCTACTTATTTGGGTGCCGGTGGGGATTACGGCGTGGGTGCTGACACTGTTGGTGGGCACCATGGATCAAAGCCTGCTGTTATTGCCCTCTGAATTTCGTCCTCAGCGCTGGCTGGGAATGGATGTTCCCGGGCTGGGTGCGGTGTTGACGTTGCTTGTTATCTTTCTGACCGGGGTGCTGACAGCGAACATCATTGGCCAGCGCCTCGTTCGGTTCTGGGAAGGGGTGCTGGCGCGGATTCCGGTGGTAAAGTCGATTTATTACAGCGTCAAGCAGGTCAGCGATACGCTGTTCTCCAGTAATGGAGAGGCTTTCCGTAAGGCGCTGTTGGTACAGTATCCGCGGCAGGGAAGCTGGACTATTGCCTTCCTTACCGGGCAGCCTGGCGGGGATGTCGTCAATCATTTGTCGGGGGAATATGTAAGTGTGTACGTGCCGACCACGCCTAATCCAACCTCTGGTTTTTTCCTGATGATGGCGAAGCATGAAGTAGTCGAGCTGGACATGAGTGTCGATGAGGCGCTGAAATACATCATCTCCATGGGGGTGGTTGCGCCAGCCTTTGGCAAGCGTGCGACGCATAGTATGACGCCGGTTGCCGAGCAGCCAGATTAATTCTTTCGCCGTCGCGATCCACGCGCGTGGGCGATATATCCTTAACCTAACCGTTTTTTAAGATGAAGCGAACTAGTATGCGGACACATTATTGTGGCGAGGTTGATACACGCCAATTACAACAAACTGTCACGTTATGTGGTTGGGCGCATCGTCGTCGTGACCATGGTGGGGTGATATTTATTGATTTGCGTGATCGGGAGGGGGTCGTGCAGGTGGTGTGCGATCCAGATTCAGTAGAATCATTTGCTCTTGCCGAGAAAGTGCGCAACGAATATGTGTTGCGTGTTACTGGTTTGGTGCGCCGCCGCCCTGACGGGACGGTGAACCCGGGCTTGCCCACCGGCGAAATAGAAGTGCTGGTGCAGGTATTAGAAATACTCAATCCGTCAGCACCACCTCCGTTTCTGTTGGATGATGAACATCTTGGCGAGAACGTGCGGCTGACGCATCGCTATTTGGATCTGCGCCGACCAGTGATGCAGCGTAACTTGCGATTGCGTTATCACGCGACCAAGGTGTTGCGTGATTTTCTCGATGGACACGGATTTATCGAGCTGGAAACACCAATGCTAACCCGCTCCACCCCGGAAGGTGCGCGCGATTATTTGGTGCCTAGTCGAGTCCATCCTGGACAGTTTTTCGCGTTACCTCAGTCGCCGCAATTGTTCAAGCAACTGTTGATGGTGTCTGGATTCGACCGCTATTTTCAGATTGCCAAATGTTTTCGCGACGAAGATTTGCGTGCCGACCGCCAACCGGAATTTACCCAAGTGGATATCGAAGCTTCATTTGTGGATGCGCAAGATGTGATGGTGTTGGCGGAAGATATGATTCGCCGGTTATTCAAGACGGTGCTTGATGTTGATTTGCCTAACCCTTTTCCACGCTTATCTTACGATGAAGCGATGTCTCGCTATGGTTCCGATAAACCTGATTTGCGGGTGTCGTTGACGCTGACTGAATTAACCACTGTAGTGAAAGAGGTGGAGTTCAAGGTGTTCCGTGAAGCCGCGCAGCGGTCAGATGGCCGGGTAGCGGCGCTGCGCGTGCCTGGTGGTGGTCGCTTGTCGCGCAAGGAGATTGACGACTACACGCAATTTGTTGCTATTTACGGCGCCAAGGGGCTCGCTTACATCAAGATCAATGACTTGGCTAAGGGGATGCCTGGCCTTCAGTCGCCGATTCTCAAGTTTTTGCCGGAGCTGGTGGTTAAGACGATGATCGAGCGAACTGGTGCTACCGACGGCGATTTGATTTTTTTCGGCGCTGATAAAGCTAAGGTCGTGAACGAGTCGTTGGGGGCGCTGCGCGCTAAGGTTGGTCACGACTTAGGTCTGTGGGATGATGAATGGAAACCATTGTGGATTGTGGATTTTCCGCTGTTCGAGTACAACGACGAGGGCAAGCGTTGGGAGGCATTGCACCATCCATTCACTGCGCCAGCCGACGGTCACGAAGTGTGGTTGACAAGCGATCCTGGTAAGGTGTTGTCGAAAGCCTATGATATGGTGCTGAACGGTTGGGAGGTCGGCGGCGGATCGGTACGTATTCACCAGCAGGCAGTGCAGGCCGATGTGTTTCAGGCGCTCAATATTAATCGCGAGGAAGCCGCAGAGAAGTTTGGTTTTTTGTTGGAAGCGTTGCAATACGGCGCGCCACCGCATGGGGGTATCGCGTTCGGTCTTGACCGCTTAGTGGCATTAATGGTTGGTGCGGAGTCGATTCGAGATGTTATCGCTTTTCCTAAAACACAGCGGGCGGCTTGCCTGCTGACCGCAGCCCCCAATATCGTTGATGACAAGCAACTGCGCGATCTGCATATTCGTCTGCGTCAACAGGTACGGACACCGGGAGCGGTGGCTCCGGCATCCGCGTGTGGTGAAGCTGTATAAGTGTCCTCTTTCCGTGCTGGTGGTAATCTATACACCGGATTTGCAGCTTTTGCTTCTGGAGCGGGCAGACCATCCGGGTTATTGGCAGTCGGTGACCGGTAGCTGCGATCCTGGTGAATCTCCGGCGGCGGCGGCAGTGCGCGAAGTGAGCGAGGAAACTGGTCTGAACGCACACGATTACCAGCTGGATGACTGGAATCTTAGCTATGAATTCGAGATATTTGCCGAGTGGCGTTATCGTTATGCGCCCGGCGTGACGCACAACACTGAACAAGTGTTTGGGCTGGAAGTGCCAGCTCCGTTGGCGGTTACCTTGGCACCGCGGGAGCACTTGGCATTTGCTTGGTCGCCATGGCTGGCGGCGGAACAACGAGTGTTTTCCTGGAGTAACGCCGCTGCCATCCGTCATCTTTCCGAGCGGATCATGGCCGAATAGCGCGCCGGGGCACGGATATGTTAACGTTAGATTTGTCGATTCATTCATTGTCAGGCGTGGCATCGTGACTATTCAATCTTTACTTTCTAGGGAAGTGGTGGCGGCAGAGGGAAGCCTCTTGCCATTTTCCGATTACGTTAATCTGCCGGATGCGGTTTGTCAGGATCGTATCGCCGCTGCCAAGCAAGTGCTGGGTAAACACGTCGTGATTCTAGGTCACCATTACCAGCGTGATGACGTAATACAACACGCCGATTTTACCGGCGACTCACTCAAGTTATCTCGTTCCGCCGCGGCGTCAGAAGCGAAATATATTGTATTTTGCGGTGTACATTTCATGGCTGAGGTAGCGGATATTCTCTCACGCCCCGATCAAACGGCTATTTTGCCTGATCTCGCCGCTGGTTGTTCTATGGCGGATATGGCGAACTTGGCCAAGGTGCGGCGTTGCTGGCGGGAACTGGCCGAGGTGTTCAATCCGGATGAGGTCGTGACGCCAGTCACGTATATTAACTCTTCCGCCGACCTAAAAGCGTTTTGCGGTGAACATGGCGGCACTGTTTGTACTTCCAGCAATGCACAAAAAATCTTGCGGTGGGCGTTTGACCGGCGGGAGAAAGTGCTGTTTTTTCCAGATCAGCACTTAGGGCGGAACACCGGCTATCAAATGGGTCTGCCGTTGGAAGATATGGTGTTGTGGGATTATGACCAACCACTTGGTGGTTTGCATCCAGACCAAATTCGTCGTGCCAAGGTAATTTTGTGGAAGGGACTGTGTTCGGTGCATCAGATGTTCAACCAGCAGCAAATCCGGCGTTTCCATGAGCAGGTTCCCAATGGCTTGGTGATTGCCCACCCGGAATGCAGTTTCGAGGTGTGTCAGTTGTCCGATTACGTGGGGTCTACCGAATATATTATTAAAACTATCGCTGATTCGGCGCCGGGTACCCATTGGCTAGTCGGTACCGAATTGCATTTGGTTAGTCGTCTGGCTGAGCGCTTCAAGGTAGAGAACAAAACAGTGCGGTTTATGGCGTCCACCGTGTGCATGTGTTCTACCATGGCGCGGATTGATCCCCCCCATCTGGCATGGGTGCTGGATAATCTGGTGGCGAGTAATACCGTCAACGCAATTAAGGTGCCGCCTCAAGAGGCGGAGCTAGCTCGTGTAGCGCTTAACCGTATGCTAGATGCTTCCTAGGCGGTGAAGTCATGAAATAGGGCGCCGCTGCATTGAAAATCGACCCGGTACCATCTTTTTTATGACACCATTGCTTCGCGTCGCCACTTACAATATTCACAAGGGCTTCTCCCAGTTTAACCTGCGGGTCGTGTTGCATGCGCTACGTGAGCAGCTGTACCGGATGCGTCCAGATGTGATTTTCCTCCAAGAGGTATTAGGAACACATCGGCACCACGCGGCGCGCTTTAGCGACTGGCCAACAGTGCCGCAGTATGAATTTTTGGCGGGGAAGTTCTGGCGCGATTTTGCTTACGGTAAAAATGCTGTTTATCCCGCAGGTCACCATGGCAACGCTATTCTTAGTCGTTTTCCGATTGTTAGTTGGGAGAATGAGGATATTTCTGCGCATCGTTTCGAACGGCGCGGTATTCTTCATGTAAAAATCGATATTCCTGGCTGGAGCAAACCACTGCATTGCCTTAACGTCCATCTGGGGTTGTTCGCCGGTGGGCGGCGTAAGCAGATTTTGGCGATTCGCAGCCGCATAGATCGCATGATACCGAGGGACACGCCGTTGATTGTCGCGGGGGATTTTAATGATTGGCGTCGTGAGGCGTGTCAATTGCTGACCCAGGGTCTCGGCTCTGATTTAACGGAGGTGTTCGGTCAAATGCAGGGGATGCCAGCGCGCAGTTTTCCATCTCATCTGCCGCTGTTCCGGCTAGACCGGATATATGTACGTGGTTTTGATGTCGCTGCTGCCTCGGTGCATCACGGCCTTCCTTGGTCGAAAATTTCCGACCATGCGTTTTTGTCGGCGACACTGATTCGTCAATGATCTCGCTGATGCGTGGCAACCAAGTCGTGTTGTTGCGCAGTGGTGCCGAATATTTTCCCGCACTGGAAGCTGCGATTACCAGCGCTAAATACGAAATATATTTGGAAACCTATATTTATGCCAGTGACGCTACCGGTTGGCGTATTGCCCGGGCGCTAATGGCGGCTGCCCGCCGCGGCGCTACCGTCCGCGTATTACTTGACGGATTTGGTTCTAAGACACTAGCGCGAGCGTTGATCAATGAATTGCGCGGCGCGGGTGTGCGGCTCTTGTTTTTTCGGCCAGAAGTGTCGGCATTGGTGTTACGGCGCTACCGCCTACGTCGGTTACATCGCAAACTGGTCGTTATTGATCGGCGGATTGCCTACATCGGCGGTATCAATGTTATTGACGACAACCAGATTTCCGATGCGTTGCCCCCTCGCCTTGATTATGCGGTGGCCGTGGAAGGGCCAGTGTTGACGGATATTTATCGGGCAGTGCGGCAGTTGTGGACGCGTGTAGCCTGGTCACAGCTTCGTCGGCACGGTAACCGCCGATGGTCGCCGCCACCGTACCAAGGCAACGGTGGCACTATGTCGGCGGCTTTTATTATTCGCGATAACCTTCGCCATCGGCGGGACATCGAAGCCGCTTATTTAGAGGCTATCAGCGG
>VAOX01006278.1_pt1 | contig 10583 bp, 9 predicted proteins | sample 3393891 | NCBI WGS metagenome assembly VAOX01 (sample SAMN08290429, study PRJNA428436) | hydrothermal vent metagenome | isolation source: Deep-sea hydrothermal vent chimney | place: Indian Ocean: Southwest Indian Ridge | depth 2822 m m | reverse complement strand
CGCCGCCTCCACCAATCAAAAAAGACCGGCTCCGTCCCTACAGAGAAAAACTCTTGGGTGACGGGTTTGTTCCTGCTTTTACATTGACGATAGACTCATTTGCGGCTATGCCCGCAACGTTCGCTCCGCTTTATGCTGGTCATCGTCGCTTAAGCTTGATTTGAATAGCAGGTTAAGTGTGAAGGTTGTGTCTTTTGTGAAGTAAGTTTGTTCAGTTTCTGATTTTTATCCTTGTAATTGGTGCTATTTTTCTTATAAAGAATCACACCGTACCATAAGTAAGCAGTATGATCGTCAAATCCATCATTTTTTTGACCGGTGATGGATCTGGGGTCTGTCTGTAATACGCAGGATCATACCGGACTGTCTGATGGTAATGCCAAAAATCAGCTTCTCTCTTGTATATTTCGGGTAGATTACCCTTAGCCGGAAACGAAGAGCGCCCTTGATGTTCAGTTCCAGAATCTCAGCGGATCGCCCGGAGTCTGATCCGCTAATAATCAGACCTTTATCTCTTTGTTGCTCGGAGCATGCGATACAGAGATATTGTTAATTGTGTGTATTTCAGGTTTTTTTTTCAGAGTTTACAGCCTATTTATCAGGATGTTTATTTTCTTCAATTTTGCTTACTCCATACCCGACCGCTGTTTTTGCCCCGATACCATGTTCAAATAAAGCATTTTTAACACATTCTTTAGTAACTTCTAAAATATTCCCTTTCTTGCCTCCCGGCTCTATCTCTCTATCGTCTTTTATTTTAACGCCGATATAGATGTCAAACTTTACATTTTCAAGCGTGAGGAAAAATATTGGTATTGGGTTCTGATCGTCGGTTGGCCATTTTTCCTTACCACTGTAATATTCTGGATAGTGAGGGTTCATGATGTCAAGTTTAATTTTATCGTTACGCAGGTTCACCGGGAAGGCATCAAAAAATATGACGGCACCCTTACGCTCCTCTTTGAAGAAACTATCTTTAGTGCAACCGAATATCGTACAAAAGTCCTCATTCTCTAAAGCTTTCTTTTCTTGTAGTTTACCAATATTTTCCGGGGTTTTGCATTCTTCTATTTCCTTTGGTGATAACGAGAAATGCTTTGTTATACTCCAGTTCCTCGTTACCCCCTTTAACGCGCTGCCGGGAATGTATGGAATGCCGTAGATGTGATGCAGTGTCATGGACGTCTCGTATACCGATTCGTTGCCAAGACCGATAACCATGCGCCAATCTGGAGTAAATTCTAGACATTCAATCTTATAACCACTAAGCTTAAGAGACTTTACTATATTTGCATGGTTGTTTTCGATATCGTTGAGTGATTTTTCGTTAAAGGCTGGCGTTAATTTTATATCGGGAATATTTTTATTTTTTTTTTGATAAAGCTTAAATTTACCTTTATCAAACCTTGCGGCTTTATTGAGTTTTAAAGCAAAATTATCTATATCAGTTATCTTAAGCTTTTTTCTCGTGTCGATTGGTAGCTTTGTATTATTGAAGGTTATATCATCTAAAAAATCTTCTTCTTTTTGATCTTTAGTCATTATTCTCCCTCTTCCTTTACCATTCCCTCAGAAAAACGTTTTAGCCAGTTTAAAAAGGCTAAAGTTTCGATGGTTAGCATGCGGTATTTTTGTGATTCTTGTTTAACTATAGAGTCAATCAGTTCTTCTTCTTTCTTCAGTTTAATTTTTATTAGAGGAGATTCTTCTGTCAGCCATTTTTGTATATCTTCATATAATTTTCTATAAGCTTGTTTCTCCGGCGAATCTATTTTATTCTTATTATTTTTCTTGGCGAAGACAAACGTTAAAGCCGCTCCGAGTCCATTTGTTTTTATCATCATCGGAAGCTTCTTTACATAAGCAGAATACTTAGGCATAATATTTTCTTGCGTTGCCATTTTCGCACACTTATAAGCGAAACTGGCACGCTTTTGTTCCATGTTACCAATTATTGTTTCAGGCATTATTCACCTCCTTCCATGATACGGTTTTTACCAGCCCCTTACCGATTGTTGCGTTGCCCCCGACCTGGATAACAGTAGGCAGGAATGTGGTAAAGAATTCGAGGATCGCTTCCTCTTGTTTATTTTTTTTAAATACTTTTGATTCATGATCTTTTTTATGATACGCCGTACTCGCCATCGCGAGAGAATACATGACGGTCTCGGTGGGGAGGTACTCTTCTGTGAAGAGAGCGCCGGGCTGCGCCGTACCGGTTTCATTGTTTATCTTATTCCTGGTAATCACCTCAGTCGAGAGGTTGACAATGTCAGAGAAGTCGTCGTCAGTGAGGATGACGAGGCGATTGTTTATATCATAAATGCCTAACGATTCAAGTTTTGCAGCAATTGTTTTTGTATATTCACTACATTTAACATTGAATAAATACTCTTCAAGGATAATGCTTTCTTCTATGGTCAAATATTCTAAGTTTGCAACAGTATTTTCCGCTGGTAAGCCCTTTAACCAGTCAATTTTGCAATTTTCACATATTTTAAAATCCTCCCTGAACCGTTTCAACACTGCGCGGCATGTGATCCACGCAAACACCCCTTTCATCGACTTTACCGGGAATAAAAGCAGGCGCGCATCAGTGATCGCGAGTGATGCAGCGCGGTCGTTGTTTTCATCAGGACCAAAGAGGGTATCGATAGCCTCGCTAAAATCTTCATAAGAAAGCTTCTTTATGTCTTTTAAATTAGCTGCGAGATTCTTAACGCGATCATCTGCAAATGATTTGGCCGTTTTATCCAGATACTCATTGAACACTTCCCTTATTGCTCCTTTTAGGCTTGAACCCTCTATTTTCGGAAAGCCTGTGTGCCGCTCGCGCTGGATAGGCTGGTCGATTACACCAAGCTCACTACCGCTACCGGCGTGCAGTGGTGAGAGCGCTATCAAAAAAAACGGTTTAGCTGTTTTAAACATTTTGTATCTCCTTTATTGTTCATTTTATATTTTAAGTTTATCTGTTAAATACTCTTCAAGCTTATCAATTCCCCAGACTTTTAATGTCGCCCTTTTTGCAGCACTAATGGTGCTTCTTAAAACTTTAGTCGTATCTTCATTGCCTACAATTTCTTTGATTTCATTTTCCTTTAGCGGTACTATCAGTATCGGCAATCCATAAATGCCACTGACAGCGTAAGTTGAGTACTTTGTGCTCTTGGCGACATCACTGGACATAGAGCCGGTTTTCAGCTCAAATATTATCAATTTACCCGAAGATGTGGCCAAAACTATATCCAATTCATCGATTTGACGATTATTTGCCCCCCCCATCTCTTTATCAGAAAAGCTTATTTTATGTGAGACTATCATTTCATTTACAGGTAATTTTTTGTCAATGATAATCTCTTTTATTTTTGCCGCCACCATAAATTCAAATGGCTTTCCGAAAGCGCCTGTTTTCTCATCTTTTAGTTCATTTAATAAATAATCATTAATATTATTATTGTCCTTAAAATTATCAAAGTTTTCAGAACCCTTTTTATTCGCTGCTAAACACTTTTTTCTAAAATCATCATTATTGACCAGACGTTCAAATGAAGGAATTAATTCATTAAGAGGCGTTAATTTCTTGCTATATTTATTTGCTTTGACCTCACCATCTCCATTTGAAAAGTTTACTTTATAATCAAAATTATTTGAATGTTCTTCAAACCCCATAAGTCGTAACGCTAAATCAACAGTTATTTCTTTTAGGTCAGCGCTAAACTCATCTCTCACCTTTTGGGATGGCTTATCTTTTTCACTTTTAAAAACAAATATTCTATTTGAGTTGCCCTCAATGTAGCATAAGTAATCACCTTCTCTTTCGCAGAAGATTTTGTTTATCGCTAACAATAAGTGCCTTTGACCCCCGGTTATGTTCCATAGTATTGGACCGCTTATATCTTTTAGCTTATCTTGTATTTCTTTTGTCATATTATTAATTGACTCTAAGTTATCATTATTAATGATTATATCCTTTATTTTATCTTTACCCACAATGCTTTTAAGATTGTTATCCCAATGCTCATTTTCACTGATCCATTTTTTTTTGTTCCCTGTTTCCCCAAACGTTACATTGTACACTTCTTCTGCGTTAAACTTTTTAATGGTAATGTAATTCACCATCTGGTTTAGTGTTGAGCAGATTACTTGTATTGTTGGCAAACTATTTTCGTTGCTCATATTTTCTCCATTAATTTAATTGCATGCTGCTACAAAAGCAAATCCGAAACCTTCATGGCTTCTTTTGCCATGGTTTTTGAGGTGTATATTAGCTAAATCATCTACAGATACGTCTCCTAATTCATAATAAAATACAGATCCCGCCGGAACTGCTTTGTACATCGGCTTATGCCACCTCTTATTCATGTCCCAGCCACCTGCCAAAACAGGTTTACCAATAGAAGCGGCAACAGGTTTTATCTTAACACCTTTAAATGTCGGCAGCCAGCCGCTATCAAAAATAGCGGGGGTTAAAAAAATAACTTTGAACAATTTGCGGGCAGTAATTAGATCTTCAATTTGAGATAAGTTAAACTTATCATTATCCCATAAGCCGTCATCACTTCCTTCAACGATAGCGCCTTTCCCCTCCGATCCTACTTTTATTATTTTAGTCAGCTCCTCAAAATTGCTTATTCCGTCAAGCTCGACGCTTATCGAAGTATCCTCTTTGAACCTGTTCATGTTTGCTCGATATAAAGCCCCCTCTTTTGCAGTGTGGTCGTGTTCCCTGGCGATTCCAACCTTCGGCTCTAAAGCGACAAAAAAATTAACATTTCGTAAATCATAAATTTTATGTATTCCATGAAAATAGTATTCAAGCATTGTTTCTGACATGAAGTAATCGCCTGCATCTGCTTTTTTCAAGTCATTATCTTCAGTGCCGATTAAGTGTTTTATACTGCTCGCATTTTTGGTAAGGGAATATTCAGCATTATCTACAGCCTCAAGCGGAGCAAGCATTCTACCGTGACTCTTATCGGTTGAGGAAATACCTATATCCAGCGGCATGGGGTAATATCGGCAGTATGAGCGATTTAATGCTAACGATCTTATTTTAAAACTGCCGGAGTAATCGTCCTCTACTGCTCTACCTATTTTAGTTTCCATATCACCCTTAAGAAAACTTTCAAGCCCGTTTTCCTGTTGAAATATATAACCGGATCTGATTGCTCCGAAAATAGTGGACGGCAGAGGAGGGAATATTCCATTCGCGACTGTATCCACCCCCATGCGGAAAGGTTTGCCGTCGCCGAAGAATAATGTATCAAGAGGTTTCAGTTTCAGTACTGTCATCTGCTTCACTTCCTGTTTTTTTGTTTTTGTAAATTTCAAGTAATTTCTTTTTACATATATTCTTTGAAAAAAATCTGGCCGCCTCAAGAAGAGAAGAAAAGTTGTCAATGTCAAAATAATATTTATTAACGTGCGGTTCATGCAAATTGAAATAGAAAAAATGTGATAGCTCTTTATGCAAATTGTATTCTTCAAGTTTTTTTATGGCGTCTTCTTTTTTTAGATTTTGCTTTGCGCGTACAATAAGCCTCTCAAGCTCTGTCAAAGCCATATCCTCAGCGTCATTCAATTCATCGTATGACCACTTGCTTCCATCAAATAGCGGGGTCATCTCCTGCTTGAAAGCGAAAACATATTTATCACTGAAATCTTCCGACAAACTCACTAGTTTTTCTATCAAATCAAAGTTTTGCCACTTCCCGACTGTTTTGAACAAGTTACCAGAATGCGTCATAAGCCCGAGCCCGAAGGTGTTTTTTGAGGCAACATCCTTTGCTTCTTTCTCCATCTTGCGCGCCCAACTTATCACATCTGACAACGGTGATTTATAATGAGCGATAACGATACCGGCAGAAAAGGTAATTTTTTTTTCGGTTATAGTTTTTTCAAACTCTTTTTCAAACTCTTTTCGCAATTCCTTGATCACGCAAAACAGCTCGTTGATATTGACAAAAGCCATTACATCATCACCACCAGCGTAGATGAGCTTTCCTATAGATTCGTTTTCAAATATTTTTTGTACTTCTGTGGCAAACTTGTTAAGGCATCCGGCTAAGTATTTATGAAAATCCAGTAAACCAGCGTCATTTTTTAGCCACTTTCCTGAAAGGCACTTCCCCATATCATCGATATCGAGCATGATAAGAGCATAATATTTGTTGAATTTTAAATTTTCATTCCTTGCTAATTCGCGAATATTAAGATTTTCTTTCCTAATGTCAGAAAGATTGTTCAAACCATGTTTTTTAAAGTATTTTTCTGTTAAATTTTCATAATAAAACAGTTGCTCATCAAAATTACTATTAAAAAGATTCTTGTATGCATTAATTTTACATCCATCAAGCTTTTGTAATGTATATTCTAGTGCTATTTTAGCCGTAGATGGAAAGCTTTTATTACTTTCATTATAAAACCTCTTTGTAAAACATACAGCGCACAAAAATTCATTTTCTTCAATCCTTTTGCGGCTATCAGGAACTTTAAACTCCGCCGTTTGTTTTTTCAATGCTCCATTGCCACGCCCAAATACAATATCCCGCTCACCGCAGAGACTGCACTTAGCGTCAGTCTCCGGATACTGCTCGAAAACTCGAACGCTCTTAACTGCGCCTAATAGTGATTCTATTTTCTTAAATTGTTTTGGATAATTGATAGGATCATTATGATCATACGGTAATGCTGCCCATGAGATTTTAAATAAACTCTCCAATTGATTTATGCACTTTTGTTTTTTTTCATCACTAATGCCATCAGAAGTATTCCTATAATTTTTTAAAGCTTCAGAAAAATAAAAATTTAGTTTATCTTTAATTAGTTTTTCAATTTTATTTTCGATCTCTTTTGGCTTATTAGTAATTACCCCGATAAATTTATTCGGTTTGTCAGGAGCGTCTTTTGAAGGGAATATCAGTTCATTACCAACAGCTTCATTCTCGAATAACTCGTTTATTACTTTCTTAACCAGCTCTGACAGTAGCTTGCTCCCACCGTACAAATCGGCCGTCTTTCTTGCCTGCGCTATGAATGATTGCACGGGGGATATGGTAAATATAAATAGTAATTTATTCACATTTTCTCTCCAAAATACATTTTTTAAATGACGCAACGTTTTTATTATTCGCATTATTATGCAATGTTGTAACTACCGGATGATATTTATTGCTTATTTCAACTACCGACACATATATTGGAGACGCGAGCCGTTTTTCATTACGGGCGTATCCAAGCGCATCATCATTATAATCTGAGCTTGCTTTTTTTATTTGTTTTAATAACTCATCATAGGAATTATACTGCGCTCCGATTTCAACTTTTTCGATATAAGGGTATTCTTTTTGCTCAGGCTCTTTGGTTATTTTTATTGCACTGCGTTCATTTTTATAATATCCAGGTTTTAGATTGTTTAATAATTTATCAATATTAACAATAACTTTATTAATACTGATAAATGCTTGTTCAACAATCATAATGCTACCATAACCCCTTCTACTTCTCCCCCCTAACCCGCCCAATAAAATAGTCAACTTGAACAACCACCCAAGCATTTTATCGTCAAAGTTAATCCCGTTAGTTAGTTTAACTTCATTTGTTAAATTCAACCGGATTTCTAATTTTTGCCCAATGTGAAATCCTTCATCATTAACACTCTTCTTAATCTTTCCTTTACTGTCTGTTTTACCATATGTTTCGTCATCTCTATGAGTAAGCACTTTAATGTTTTGATGGCTTAATGTTGCTACAGCCCTTATCGCCACCTTACTCCGCCCCGCATCACTGCTACCAAAGATAGCGGCCTCATTTTTCTTAAGCTCACATAATTCCCCTTCCGCCTGCACCGCTCGCCACCAAAAGCGCATGACCCCCTTGATTGACGGCGGTCTTAGCTCATGTGTTTTACCATCCGCACCGGACATGAACATCGGTGTTATAATTTTACAATTAAATATCATTCCTTCACCCCATTTTCATGAACATTCCGTACATTCCATCCTAGCGCCGGTGCTTTCTCCGATATTAATGACGCTACCTAATATAAGGCACTAAGTGTATTGGGAGTCAGACTGTCATCTGATATCCTTACTCTCTTTGCGGGTCGAACCCCATATGAATATTACTCAGCAAAAAGTACCGCTGAAGCGGGTTCTCAATTAAAACATGAAACCCAAGCGTCTCTGCAGGTTCACCATTTTTAATGATCTACAACGGCGTGAGGAACCTTATGCTCAGCTACTTTGCCATCTTCACACCGCGTAGTAAACTCCGGGGCTTGCCACCATTAGCGCTTTCAAGAGCAATACCGGTCAGCATCATGCCCAAATTCAAGTAAATTATCGCAAGTCAGCTCATTTAGAGTGTCAGAACGCGGCCGTATTGCATAAGGAGCGCGCGGTCTTTCATATAGTTTCATCATTTTAGATTTCGGATTAGGCGCGGCAGTGAAAATTGTATAATATGAGCAGTTCGAGTTTTTGGAACAGGAATCGCACTTACGCTTGTTCGTCCCGCAGACTATTTGCCTAATGGTCTTATCAAAAGAGCCTCTTATGGCAGTACCCTTGAACGGTGGGAGACTCACCTTAGTCAGAGGGGTAAAGTTTACCTTTAGTTTTGTAACTTTGAACTCGTCTATTTTATTCATAGCATGACTGGGCGCTGTTAAAATATATTTTAATTATTTAAGTAATAATTATTAGTATTAATATAGTCCGCATAGTCTACAAAAAAGACGCATATAATAAACATGAATACTAAAATACAATTTCTTATCTATATAACATTATAACTTTATTTGCAAGGAAATAATGTACGTGGTTTGCAAGCATGAAATTCAAGGATCAATGTCCGCTGAATCAAAATCAATTCGCAGAAATATACCTAAAAAAAGCTTCCCCGCTGTTTTTTGTAAACGTGGTTCTTGACCGTAAGCAATTGCTGCTACATGAATGATCGGTGAAACGTTTCCCTTTTTCATCCGTTTGCGGGATTCAGTCGACCCGACATCAGACAGGGAATGTCATCAGGTTTTGGACAGATGAAATGTATAATCTCATTTCGGTATGAGGCTGTTTGCCCCGCATAATTCTGGCTGTTGTAATAATTGCCGTTCTTGAACCGCGGATCTACAATTCGGTTTTGAAGCTCTATCAGCCGTTCCTTCTCACAGAAGTCCTCTTTTTCGGCAAGTTCCAAGGATGCAATGGGCTTTATGTGCTCAATTTCAAAGGAAGACTTTGTCTCTTTGTTATAGAGGTAGCTCAGTGCCCGGCGAAGAAGTTCCGGTGGGTACGCGGTAACAATATCCTTACATCTTTTACGCAGATCAGTGGAATCCAATTTGGAGAATTTCTCTGTTCTTCTGATAATCGGGCAGAAGGATTGGGGACCGAGGATGTTGTTGAATATACGATGCCGCCGGGATTTTCCCCCGCTGGTGGCGGTGTAATATTCCCTTGTATCTGGTGCATCAACATAGTTGCCGAAGTGATGTCATTCATGGGAAGATGCTTGCCGGTCAGGAACTCATAGAAAAACCATATTCTTAGAGCATACTTTCTTGTTGGCTTGTATTGGATGTATTCGGTGAGTTCTTCTTTAGCGACATGCTCAAAGATGCGAGCCAACAATCATAGGTCGACGCCGTCATATTTCAGCGCAAACTCAAGATGGTCGCCTACTTTTTTTTCCGGGCCAGTACTTAATCGGATAGATATCGCGGGTTGTACCGTTTTGAACTTTAGATTTACGAACTCCGGAAGACGACACAAATGAAGTACGCCAGTGGGGCATCCCTGTTAGCCCGAAGTTTTCAAGCAGATAGATATATCCGGCAAGACGAGATTTTAAAACATCTATTTCCACAAGGCATCCTTGTAAAATGATTATAATTATGCTTCAAGCTGGTAAATTAGTTACAAGAGTCGCCAGTATAGAAAGATTTTAGATATTACGCTCCTTATTTCATAACCAACTGATAATAGATCTTTATGGGATGGACGTTACCATATATCAGAGAGTACGGTTGCGGTCAGCTCTGTGTACCGGATTCTGTCAGTTTGGCCTTGGACATCACGAACAACTGACTACCTTCGACTACTGTAACCCTGTCTAAATAAAGCAATTTCAGCTTATAGTATTTGACTTAAGACTTTCCTTTAGTATATGATGAAATAGCTTAATGAGAGGCCTGTATTTATAGCTTTCCTTGGCTGTTTCTATAGTTTAAAGAGGATGGTATTGTCACTTTCGAGTAGTATGAAAGCTTAAAAGGAATCAGACGGATGTATGGGTTGAGGTTGGAGGAGCGGCGGACAATATTGCATACGAAAGACCGGACAGGTAGTTGAGTTACGGTTAGGAGCAAATTATGGCAGAGCTAGTTGAACATAAAGTGACGCGCTTGCTCAAAGTAGCGAGAGAACTCTATTACCAGCTTGTGTTGATAGCCGGCAAATGCGGTTCAGGTAAAACGTTTCTGACCAATTCGGTATCTCAGAAAATCGATAAATTCAGACCGGTATATAATTGGTTCAAGGATAATCTGGAACTGATTGCTCCTGACTCAAGATTCG
>VAOX01034421.1_pt1 | contig 10587 bp, 7 predicted proteins | sample 3393891 | NCBI WGS metagenome assembly VAOX01 (sample SAMN08290429, study PRJNA428436) | hydrothermal vent metagenome | isolation source: Deep-sea hydrothermal vent chimney | place: Indian Ocean: Southwest Indian Ridge | depth 2822 m m | reverse complement strand
GTAATATAAAATTGATTATTTTCAAAACTAATTTGACTGTGCTGGGAGGAGATAAATCGCTCAGGATCTTCCAATGCCCAGTCATTATCAGAACTGCGCCCTATCGTGCCGCCCTGAGCAGCAAAAGTATGCGTTGATTTAGTGTCTACCGCATATTCGGGTAGTTTAACGATTGATATTACTATAGACATACAAACTATCATCCTTGATAAACAGCTCGGTGTTAAAATTTATTTTAGCCTACAAAGGCATACTAAAGTAAAATCACCGAATATCCTTATTGAATTTACGAAAACAAGACGTATAACATCTCATTCATAAATTGTATCGTGCCCTATAGTACAATGACCAGCTCTTTGTTCCAAGTTACTTTTGCATAATCTTCTATAATTTATATGTGCTTAGTTCACGTTTTTTACATAATATATATTATAGTATAAACTGCAAATAAGTCCTTGCACCAAATAAATACAATAAATTTAAGTGTTTTTAGAACTATTTCGCGATCTAGCTTTGACAATAGGCGTACAATATTTTATAAATAGCACTTACAACATTTCTAGCAAATGTTAATATACTAGGAAAGTAAATACTTTTTAACAAGGACGTGAAAAATGCCATCCGAAGCAATCATTGACATCAATAGTTTACTCGAGCCTGTTTCCGAGGAAAATCCCGTTGGAAATGATATTCGTGAAGATTCCTCTCCTTCCTCTGCCTATTACATGATAAAAGACGCACGTAACTCGGCTCGAGCCGCAGAACGTAACAGCATGTTTGATGGTGGTAGTTCAGAAGCAGATGAAAACTGGCGTAAAATTCTCGAACTTGCCCCTGATATTTTAAAAAATAACGCCAAAGATCTTGAAATAGCCACGTGGTATACCGAAGCACTCATTCGACGTTATGGCTTTTCTGGATTAAAAGCAGGTTTTTCAATTATTAAACAAATGATTGAAAAATACTGGGAAAACTTATATCCCCTCCCCGATGAAGATGGAATAGAAACTCGCGTATCCTCTTTAACAGGCTTAAATGGTGAAGGTGCTGAGGGTGTGCTGATTGCGCCTATTCGCAATGCAAACATTACCGAAGATGTTCAACCCGGCCCCTTTAATTACTGGCAATATACCCAAGCATTAGATATACAAAAAATTACTGACGACAACAGCCGTGCCGAAAAAAGCAATAAAATAGGTTTTAGTATTGATGATATCGAAACTGTTGTGGCTGGTTCAAGTGAAGAGTTTTATCTTAATTTAAAAAATGATGTGACTGCCTGTATCGCTGACTATCGTGAAATTAGCCGAATGTTAGATGAACATTGCGGCAATATGGAAGCACCACCAACAAGCAATATTATAAATGCACTTGAATCTACTTTGGGTGTTATCAATCATGTGGCTAAATACAAGTTACCTGATGAATCATCAAATGAAGAAGAATTTGCAGAAGATGGATCAGTCATCGAACCATCTGAAGCACAAAGTATTGGCGGCCCGATTAAAACGCGTACCGATGCTTTCAAACGTTTAAACGAAATTTCTGAATTTTTTCGCAAAACTGAACCTCACTCACCTATTTCATATGCTTTAGAAAAAGCCGTTAAATGGGGTGACATGTCACTGAGTGAGTTAATGCGCGAACTTATACCCGACTCTTCATCATTGAACTACTATGGTTCGTTAACAGGTGTTAGAACTGATGAAGAATAATAGCCACCAACATAACATGAGGTAAAGGATTATGGCTGATAGTATTCACGACAAACTTAAACGAGTACGTAAACCCCGCGTACACATTACATATGACGTTGAAACCAACGGCGCAGTTGCAGAAAAGGAAATTCCTTTTGTGATGGGCGTCATGGGTGATTATTCAGGCGACAATGTTGACAATAAAAAAGCATTAAAAGATCGCAAGTTTTCACAAATTGATCGCGATAACTTTAATGAAGTAATGAGCAATATTGATCCTCAACTTTCTATGAAAGTAGAGAATACACTTGAAGATGATGGTAGCGAAATCTCCGTTGATCTTGCTTTTAAAAGCATGGAAGATTTTGAACCACATAGAATCGTCGACAAAGTTGAGCCATTGAAAAAATTACTCGACACACGTAATAAACTTCGTGATTTGTTAACAAAAGCAGATCGCTCAGACGATTTAGAAACGATACTTGAAGAAGTGTTAAGCAACACAGATGCCATTGCATCACTTTCAAGTGAGTTAGGTATCGATGACGACAAAGGTGATAAATAATGGCTAAGAAAGAAGCAGTAGAAGCACAAGAAGCCGAAGCCACGGAAGTCAGTTTCCTTGAACAAGCTATTGGCGCAACTAAACAAACGTCTCGTGATGAAACAGAAGAACTGTTAAAGACATTAACGAAAGAAGCCATGAGTGGTGCCGTTAAATGGGATAAAAACTTAACAGTAACAATCAATAATGCTATCGCAGCGATTGATAAAGTTATGTCCAAGCAATTGTCTGCGATTATGCAGCACGAGAAACTACAAAAGTTGGAAGGTTCATGGCGTGGTCTTAATCATTTAGTAATGAACTCTGAAACAAGTTCACAATTAAAAATCCGTATGCTTAATTTAAGCAAAAAAGAATTAACTAAAGATTTAGAAAAAGCGGTTGAGTTTGATCAAAGCCAAACCTTTAAGAAAATTTATGAAAGTGAATTTGGTATTGCCGGTGGTGAACCTTATGCTGCTCTGATTGGTGATTATGAATTCTCAGGCCATCCAGACGACCTTGATTTATTAACTAACATGTCAAATATTGCTGCAGCAGGTTTCTGCCCGTTTATTTCTGCGGCGGCACCTGAAATGTTTGGTTTTGATAGCTTCACTGAATTATCTAAACCTCGCGATTTAGAAAAAATATTTGATTCTGCTGAATATATTAAATGGCGTAGTTTCCGTGAAAGCGAAGACTCTCGTTTTGTTACATTAACCATGCCTCGTGTTTTAGCTCGTTTACCGTATGGTTCAGATACCAAACCAATTGAAGCATTTAATTTTGAAGAAGCTAATTTAGATTCAGATGGTCGTCAATTAGAAAGTGGCCATGACGAATATTGCTGGATGAATGCAGCCTATTCTATGGGTACAACATTGACTAAGTCGTATGCTGAATATGGCTGGTGTACAAGTATTCGTGGTGCTGAAGGTGGTGGTAAAGTTGAAGGCTTACCAAGTCATACTTTTGTTAGTGACGATGGTGACGTTGATCAAAAATGTCCAACTGAAATTGGTATTACAGATCGTCGTGAAGCAGAACTCAGTAAACTTGGTTTCTTGCCGTTATGTCACTATAAAAACACTGATCATGCGGTATTTTTTGGTGCACAAACAACGCAAAAACCTAAGAAGTTTGATGATCCTGATGCAACATCAAATGCTGAAATTTCAGCTCGCTTGCCTTACATCATGGCAACCTCACGCATTGCTCATTTCTTAAAAGTCATGGCACGCGACAAGATTGGTTCATTCATGGAAGCTTCTGAAGCTGAAGAATGGTTAAATCGTTGGATTGCTAACTATGTAAATGGCAGCCCTGGTGCAAGTGCAGAAATGAAAGCACGCTTCCCGTTAGCTGAAGCTAGCGTTGAAGTGAAAGAAGTACCTGGTCAGCCTGGCGTATACAGTGCTATTGCTTGGATGCGTCCTTGGTTACAAATGGAAGAATTGTCTGCTTCACTTCGCCTTGTTGCGAATATACCAAAAGCAGGATAATTAAATTTAAAGGGGATCAGTATTGATCCCCTTTTATTTAAAATGGATTTTTAAGTGCCAACCTCAAGCAGTCAAACTTTACCCTTTCCTCTCTCTACAGCGGTTCCGTCTGTAAATATTGATGATATTTTAGAAATACCTGCTTACGTTACCAACCTTGACGATTTTCTTAATGAAAATGATTACATTAAAGCGTTGGTCTATTGGCTAAAAGAACATGAAATAACATCTCAAATTACAACAACATCTCGTATTACGCATGCAATAAACAGAAGCATTGCAAACATTGATGAGCTGATTAATGAACAGCTCAACGTTATTATTCATCATGAAAAATTACAAAAATTAGAGTCCTCATGGCGAGGTCTTTGGTATTTAGCTGTGCAAGCTGAAGGCGCTTTAAATATTAAAATAAAAGTGCTTGATATTAGTTGGAAAGAAGTCGTAAAAGATATTGCCCGCGCACTAGAGTTTGATCAAAGCCAATTATTTCAAAAAATATACAGTGAAGAATACGGCTCTCCCGGTGGTGAACCTTATGGTGTTTTAATTGGTGATTATGAAATAAGTCACCGCACCTCGAAAAAACATAGATATGATGACATTGCAACACTTGAAGGAATGTCACAAGTTGCAGCCGCAGCATTTGCTCCATTCATTGCAGGTGCATCCTATGAACTATTTGGATTAGACAATTTTTCTGGATTAAGTACGCCTATAAATTTACGTTCTTTATTTTCACAAAAAGAATATTTAAAATGGAATTCTCTACGTGAAAAAATAGATTCACGCTTTTTAGGTCTTACCGTTCCACATATACTTATGCGTCTTCCCTACCGCACTAAGCCCGGTTCCTACAAAGGTCTCTATTTTTATGAAAAATCGGCAACGGCCGAACATGAAAATTATTTATGGGGAAATGCAAGTTATGGTTTCGGTGCAATTCTTATTCGTGAATATGCAAATGTAGGTTGGTTTGGCCACATAAGGGGCGTACCAAGAAATCATATAGCGGGTGGTTTGTTAACTAACTTACCCGTGGATTGTTTTGAAACTGATGCAGACAACATTGCCTTTAAACCTGTTACAGATGTTTTAATAACCGATTCAAAAGAACGCGAAATAAGCGACTTGGGCTTAATTCCTTTATGCCAGTGTTATGACATGCCTTTTGCCGCATTTTATAATAATCAGTCCGTACAAGCACCAAAAGTACATGACTCAAAAGAAGCAAATATCAATGCAAAGCTCTCTGGTATGTTACAGCATGTTCTTTGTGGTGCACGGATTGCACATTACATAAAAATAATGATTCGAGATAAAATAGGATCATTTGTTACTGCAAATGATTGTGAAGATTACTTGCGTGACTGGCTATTCAAATACACAACGGGTCGAGACGATTTAGACTGGGAAGAACAGGCTCGCTATCCTTTAAAAGAAGCCGCAGTACAGGTGAAAGAACACCCTACAAAACCAGGTACTTATATGTGTGTTATCCATTTGAAACCACATTATCAATTAGATCAAATGGTATCTGAACTCGAGCTTGTCACCGAACTCGCACAACCAGGTAAATAATATGGCTCGTGTTGACAAAAAGAAAAAACTCCGTCCATCAATACTCGACCGTTTATTTGATGATGAACCAGAGATAAAAAACGATGTCGATATTGGTCAACATCAAAAACTTAAACAACTACGTGGTAGTGTAAGAAGAGATCTTGAAAACTTAATGAATGCCAGATACAGAGTGATGGAACCTGGCGAAGAATATGAAGAACTGAATAAATCCCTATTAAATTATGGACTGCCTGACTTAGCAACTATTAACATTACCGATCTAGATAAACGAAAAGAATTTACATTTAAGATGGAAAAAATATTAAAAGAATTTGAACCAAGATTCAAAGACGTTAATGTTTCCTACCTTGAAAACACTGATAATACTGATCGCACACTAAGATTCAGAATTGATGCAACACTTTATGCTGATCCATCACCTGAAGTAGTTGTATTCGATTCGATTCTTGAGCCTGTAACACGAAGTATAAGCATAGAAGAACCTGGACATGTCTGACGAATTACTACCCTACTATGAAAAAGAGTTGGCATTTATACGCCAACTTGGCGCTGAGTTTTCAAATGAACATCCCAAAATAGCCGGCCGCTTAGGAATCAACACTGACACGATTGATGATCCACATGTATCGCGCTTAATAGAAAGTTTTGCGTATTTAAATGCACGCATCCAACATAAAATTGATGATGATTTCCCTGAATTGTCCGACGCCTTGTTAAATGTATTGTATCCACATTACCAGCGCCCTATTCCATCAATGTCAATTGTGCATTTCAAAGCCGATGAAGAACAACTGGAAAGCAGCTATCGCTTAGAAAAAGATACCTTATTAGAAACCGAACAGTTTCAAGGTGAAACCGTCCGCTTTTCAACTGCTTATGATATAGAATTATTACCAATAAAAGTTACTTCGGCATCACTAATAGGTAGCCCATTCACTACACCGGGATCTTCAGATGTTCACGGTGCAGGTGCTGTATTAAAAATATCACTAGAGACGTTTAATGAAGAAATTACCTTTGCAGATCTTGATTTTGATAAAATTCGTTTCTATTTAAAGGGGCAACCACAACACATTAACCCATTATATCAATTGCTATTGAATAACTGTAAAAATGTTGTTGCTAGTTTATCGGAAACAGATGGAAAACCTTTGTTTTTAGGAAAAGATAGTATCAAGCCCGTTGGATTTAATGTTAACGAAGGACTGTTACCCTACCCAGATTCTTCTTTTATTGGTTACCGCTTATTAACTGAATATTTTGTTTTTCCAGAAAAATTTATGTTTGTTGATTTTACAGGGCTAAAAGAAAAGCTCCCTGAACATGCTGCAAATAATCTTGACCTTTATATCTATCTTGAATCATCAGATATTGAATTGGAACATAATATTAACGCAGACACCTTTGTCTTAGGCGCTTGTCCTGTAGTCAATTTATTTGAGCAACGGGCAGATCCTATTAAGCTTGATCATACCCAAATAGAATATCAAGTCGTACCTGATGCACGTCGTCCCATCGGTTATGAAATTTATTCCGTAGACAAAGTAACCGCTTCAACATCAACAGGTGAAGAAATTGATTACAACCCATTTTATGGATTAAATCATGAACATCATGATAGTGAAAACCACTCATTCTGGTTTGCAAATCGACGTGATTCAAAAATGAGTAACTATGAACGAGATGATGGTACTGATATTTTTCTTAATTTAGTCGACCTAGATTTTAATCCCAATATTCCTGAAGATCGTACTCTTGTTATACAAACGACATGTAGCAACAGAGACTTACCTGCAAAATTACCCTATTCAGCAGATCAACCTAAACTTCAATGTGTTGATAGTGCACCACCTTGTGAAAAAATACGTTGTCTAACACAGCCAACACAAACAGTAAGAGCACCGTTACGTAATCATGCTCGTTGGCGTTTAATATCACACTTAAATTTAAACCATTTATCATTAACTGGCCATGATGATGCAACTCAAGCATTAAAAGAAATATTACGCCTTTATGATTTTAAAGAATCATCCGTGACAAGGGCTTTAATAGAATCCATTGTTTCCGTAAAAGCACACTCTATTAGTTCACCACTAAATATTAATGGACATGCAACAATGTGCAGAGGAATTGAAATTGAAATTGAAATTGACGATAGACAATTATCTGGTAGTAGTGCATATTTATTTGCATCTATATTAGAGTATTTCTTTAGTTTGTACTGCTCAATAAATTCTTTTACACGCGTATTAGTTAAACAAAAAAGTAAAGAAGGTTACCTTAAAAAATGTCCACCGCGAGCTGGCGAAAAAATACTTCTGTAATTAATAAATTAATAGAAGCTCCACATGACTTTCCTTTCTTGCAAGCTGTTCGTTTGCTGGAACGTTCTGCTGTGTTTGATGGTACCTTCAATAAACAGCCTGTTGCTCTTTATGCACCGGCAAACACAGAAGTTATACGCTTTAAAACAAATAATGCACTCACATTTGCATCTTCTGAAATATCAACAATAAAAGTAAACACAAGCAATAAACATAATAAAAAGTGGGACTTATCCGTTAACTTTATGGGGTTAACCGGAGCGCAAGGTGTTTTACCCTATCATTACACTGAAATAATCATTAATCGGCTTAAATTAAAAGATAAATCATTATCAAATTTTCTAGATTTGTTTAACCATAGAACTGTTTCATTATTCTATCAGGCATCAAGTAAATATAATCTACCGCTTGAATATGAAAGAAAAAAACTCAACCCACCAAAATCAAAGTCACGAGATGATCATTCTCAGGTATTACTATCTTTAATTGGTTTAGGTACAAAAAATCTAAACAATCTCCTTTATGTTCGCGATGAATCCTTATTTTATTACAGTGGCTTATTATCTCAACAAGTTAAAACAACAAGCGGCCTTAAGCAGATATTAAAAAGCTATTTCAATATTCCCGTTGAGATCAATGAATTTGTTGGCCAATGGCAAGATTTAATTGAAGATGTAAGAACACGCTTGCCAGGAAGAGAAAACCCTAATGGACAAAATAACTCTTTAGGCCGTTCTGTTATGCTTGGTCGCCAAGGCTGGTTTGCTCAAGGGAAAATAAACATTGTTTTAGGTCCACTATCAAAAGATCAACTAACTACTTTTTCACCCGGTACAAAAGCAATTAAAGCATTAAATGAACTTGTACAACTTTATATAGGTATGGAATACGATTATGATTTCATCATAAAAGTTAAACGTTCAGACATACCCGAAAAAATACAATTGAGCAGTAAAACACAACCCGTTATGGGTTGGAATACGTGGTTGTCTACACGCCCAAGTTCAACATTAAATAAAGAAGAAACACTTGATATAAAAATATCAGCAAATCGTATTAATTAAAATTTTAAAAGTTATTTAAGGGATTATTCATGATTACAATAGATTTAAAATCACTCGTTGGAAAACTTAACGAACCAACACGAAATGCGCTTGAAGGAGCAGCAGGTTTGTGTTTATCGAGAACTCATTACAATGTAGAAATAGAACACTGGCTACTTAAACTACTTGAAATCCCTGATAGCGACATTTTAGCTTTACTTGATAAGTATGAAATTAATTACGGAAAACTAACACAAGATTTAAATAAAGAACTCGATCTTATTAAAACAGGTAATACTCGTGCTCCTGCGCTATCTCCAACCATTGTGGATCTTGCTAAAAATGCATGGATGTTAGCATCTATTGAGTATGGTCATCCACAAGCAACATCGGCACATGTATTAGCCGCCTTAATGCTCGATGAAAATCTGCGTCGTTCTACAGAAGCGGCATCTGGAGAATTGAAAAAAATTCATCCTGAATCATTGCGTGTTGTTGTTGGTTCAATTGTTGGTAGTACTAGTGAATCATCCAGTGTTGATATTGGTGACACATCATCTTCAGCACCATTATCTCCAAGCAAAACGCCGTCATTAGACAAGTTTACCGTTAATCTAACGGATGCTGCTAAACAAGGAAAAATTGATGCCGTTCTTGGACGAGATGATGAAATTCGACAAATTATCGACATTCTTATTCGCCGTCGTCAAAATAATCCAATTTTAACCGGCGAAGCGGGCGTAGGTAAAACGGCTGTCGTTGAAGGCTTTGCATTACGTATCGCTTCAGGTGATGTCCCTGGTCCATTAAAAGATGTTTGCGTGCGAAGTCTTGATCTTGGTTTGTTACAAGCAGGAGCAAGCGTTAAAGGTGAATTTGAAAACCGTTTAAAATCAGTTATTGCTGAGGTTAAAGCATCACCACAACCCATCATCATGTTTATCGATGAAGCGCATACTTTAATTGGTGCAGGTGGAAAAGAAGGACAAGGTGATGCTGCAAACCTTTTAAAACCCGCATTAGCGCGTGGTGAATTACGCACGATTGCAGCAACAACATGGGCTGAATATAAAAAATACTTTGAACGTGATCCTGCTCTAACTCGTCGTTTCCAAGTTGTTAAAATTGAAGAGCCTGATGAAGAAAAAGCAGTCAATATGATGCGTGCTATTTCCATCATGTTAGCCAATCATCATGGTGTGCGTATTATGGATGAAGCTATTGTAGATTCGGTTAAATTATCAACACGCTATATAACCTCACGTCAATTGCCCGACAAATCAGTTAGCTTATTGGACACAGCTTGTGCCAGAGTATCATTAAGCCAAAGTGCGACTCCCGCTTCTATTGAAAATACACGTCGCTTAATCGAACAAACTGAAACAAATATTACTTCGCTCGAAAGAGAAAATGCAACTTTGGGTACTTGTGAGGCACGAATTAAAGAGTTGCAAGTCGATAAAATATTACTTGAAGCAACATTAAAAGAACAAGACGAACAGTGGGTAAAAGAAAAAGGTAAAGTTGAGCAAATTCACGCATTACAAAAACAAATTGAAGATGATTTTAATGCTCATAAGTTATCTGCTGAAGAGAAAAAGAAAGAAGGTGCACCACAAGTTTTAACAGACAAAGACAGAACAAAAATCAAAAAAGATTTGCTAAAACTTATGGATGAATTAACCGCCATACAAGGTGACAAACCTTTAATTCAGGTTAATGTTGATAGCCAAGCGATTGCTGAAGTAGTAGCAAACTGGACAGGTATCCCTGTTGGCAAAATGGTATCGGATGAAATTCAATCTATTCTTGATTTAGCTAACACATTATCAAAACGCGTAATAGGACAAGATCATGCTCTGCATGCCATTGCAGAAAGTATTAGAACAT
>VAOX01049395.1_pt1 | contig 10596 bp, 17 predicted proteins | sample 3393891 | NCBI WGS metagenome assembly VAOX01 (sample SAMN08290429, study PRJNA428436) | hydrothermal vent metagenome | isolation source: Deep-sea hydrothermal vent chimney | place: Indian Ocean: Southwest Indian Ridge | depth 2822 m m | reverse complement strand
TTTCAGACTACTTAAACATAAGCTCGATAGAAACTAAAAATGCACTTGTTTATTTAGTTGGGAAAAAATATGCAGAAGTCATAAATGGTGCTTTAGGAGAAAAGTATTATTTATCTGAATTGGGTCGGCGCTATTGCATTAATAAAAAATATACTTGAAATTTTAAAGAGGTAATTAATGGAATCTAAACGGTCATTAATTTTACAATGGATCGAACAAGAAGTTTTAAATAAAAATCAAGTAAGCAATATTTTATCTGCCATAGGTGTGTTGCCTGATGGATTACGTTGGCGTATTTTTCTGGCCAATTTAACCGCATGGCTTGGTGGTCTAGCTTTAATTTTTTCGATGATGTTTTTTATAGCTTATAACTGGGATGCAATGGGGCGTTTTGCTAAATTTGCTTTGGTTGAGTTTTCTATTGCCCTATGTATGGTTGCTTATTGGAAAATTGATAAAAATAAAATAACAGCTAAAATTTCTATTACTATGGCATCTATCTTATTAGGTGTGTTACTGGCTTTATACGGACAAACTTACCAAACAGGTGCTGATCCTTGGCAGTTGTTTTTTTATTGGGCATTGTTAATGTTGCCATGGGCATTAGTTGCTCAGTTTGTTTCAATGTGGTTGCTTTGGGTTTTATTACTGAACCTGAGTCTTATGCTTTATTTTAATGCATCAGGATTTTTATTCGGTTTATTTTTTAATTCTATACAAGATATTTTTTGGCTATTATTTTTATTTAATTTAATAATTTGGGTTGTTTGGGAGTTTGCTGCAACAAAATTTCAGTGGCTTAGTGAACGCTGGGCAATTCGTTTAGTTGCCATTACTAGCAGCTATTCAATTAGTTTTCTTATCATTATGGCAGTTTTTGATCAGTTTTCCTCAGAACAACAAGCTATTTTTCTTTATATTACTTGGGCAGTCGCGATTTATTTTACATATAGAAAAATTTCCCCAGATTTATTTATGTTGGCAGGATTATGTTTGTCGGTGATTGTAGTAATAACAAGTTTCTTTGTTAACATTTTATTTAAAGGCAATGATCCAATTGCTGGATTTTTTATTCTCAGTTTACTTGTCATCGGCATGGCTGCAGCTGCAGCAAAGTGGCTTAAGTCTGTTCAGAAGGATATGTTGGTATGAGTTTTCCTAGTAGCGAAAAAAGAACATTAGTCTGGAATCAGTTGCGTGAAAAAAACTTTGTTACAGGAGAGATTCCTGAATATGAACATATAGAGTCACCTTGGTATGTACGTTTATTAGTCGGGTTTTCTGGCTGGCTTGCGGCTTTATTTATGTTGGCTTTTTTTGCTGTTGGTTTTGAAATCGTTTATGAAAATAAAATACTTGGCTTCGTATTTGGTAGTGGGTTGATATTTGTTGCTTATAAAATGCTGGTTAAAAAGTCAATAAGTGATTTTTCTTCGCAGTTTGCACTTGCTATTAGTTTTTCTGGACAAGCATTATTGGTTTTTAGTCTAAACCTATTTGAATCATTTTCTGGTGGAGATGCAATTAACTGGTTATTACTGGCTGGAATACAATTTGCGCTCGCATGGTATATGCCAAACAGTATTCATCGTGCTTGGTCTGCTTTTGCTGCGATTATCGGTACAAACATCGCACTTGCAATTTGGCATATATATTTTATTCAAACAGTATTTATTATGTTTGTCGTTGCTATTGTTTGGTTAAATGAATTTAAATGGATTGAACAGCATAAAAAAATAAAAGCAATGGGCTATGGTTTTACTTTGGCTTTGTTATATCAAGCTAGCTGGGGAAATACTAAATTTCTTTTATTAAGTTTATCAGGGTACAAATCAAACATGGCTCAACCATGGCTAAGAGAATTATTAGCTGGTCTGGTTATTCTTTATGTCGTATTTGAATTGTTAAAACGACAATCGATAAAAATCCCAAGTCGGGTCGCAATTATTTCATTAGCAGGATCAATTATTTTAATTTTTGCTTCAATGAAAATGTTTGGTATTACAGTTGGGGTTGTCATTATTTTACTAGGTTATGCAAATGGTAATCGTATTTTAACGAGTTTAGGTATTGCTTCTTTAATATATTATATCTCGGCCTATTACTATTCTTTACATATTACGTTGTTAGATAAATCTCAATTATTGGCTATTTTAGGTATATTGTTACTATTGGCAAGCTGGTTAATACGACGCGTGTTATTTGTTAACCTAGGAGGGAATGATAATGCGAAATAATATTGCGATTATTGCTGCTATGATCATTTTGTTACTAGTAAATTGGTCGATCTTGGGAAAAGAACAACATTTAAAAGAAGGGAGAATTGTTTTTTTACAACTTGCACCTGTTGACCCTCGTTCGTTAATGCAAGGTGATTACATGCGACTTCGCTTTGCGTTAGCTCGAGAGGTGTACAATTTACTACCAAAGGAAACGACAAAAAAGACATGGCGACGAAATAGTGCAAAGTCGGTTGATGGCCATGTTGTAGTTAAGTTAGATGAGAAAAACATTGCAGAATTGAGTCGATTAGAGGACGATAAAGCCCTTGCTAGTAATGAGGTACTACTTCGTTATCGCGTTCGCGGAGGTCGGCTTAAATTTGCTACAAATGCTTTTTTCTTTCAGGAAGGTTCTGCTAAAATTTACCAAAAAGCGCGATATGGTAAATTTAGAGTGGATACGAAAGGCGAGTTACTTTTGACAAGTATGTATGATGAAAAGCTGCAGAAAATTGAACCGTCTAAAAAAAATAAATAATTATTATGCCTAAGCATGAGAAAAAGCAATGTCCACGTTGTGCTACTGAATTTGAATGTAAAACAGGTTCTATTCTTTTGTGTCAATGCTCAAAAATTGATATGAGTACAGAACAGCTTGAGTACAGCAATACACAATATGATGATTGTTTGTGCTTATCTTGTTTAAAAGAACTCCGTACTGAATACAATAACTTATCTCACTTTCAGAATATTAACCATATTGTTTCTGGCTGGGGTTTTTTGAATAAAAGTAGTTTTAACAAGAAAAAATAGCTTTTAATTTTTTGTGATTAGTTAAATTCACTAATTTTTAGTATAATTTCACTTTCTAAATTTTATTATAATGTGATGCTTAATGTTAATAGTTATTTCTCCAGCTAAAACGCTTGATTATGAAACACCACCTAAAACAAAGGTGTTTACTACGCCTGATTATCTTGAACACTCACAAAGATTGATCAATCGCTTACGTAACTTCTCTTCATTAGATATTTCCGATTTAATGAAAGTAAGTGCAAAAATTGCAGATTTAAATTTTGATCGTTATGAATCTTGGAAACTACCGTTCACACAGAAAAATGCTAAACAAGCTATTTTAGCTTTTAAAGGTGATGTTTATACGGGGTTGGATGCTTCAACATTTAAGACCAATGATTTTAAATTTGCTCAAAATCATTTACGGGTATTATCTGGATTATACGGGTTGTTGCGACCATTAGATCTTATGCAACCGTATCGTCTAGAAATGGGCTCTAAGTTAAAAACAGATCAAGGTAAAAATCTTTATGAATTTTGGGGAGGGGATATTACCCAAGGTTTAAATGAACAGTTGAAAAAAATAAAATCGGACATATTAATTAATTTAGCATCAAACGAATATTTTAAATCGGTTAAACCAAAAGAGCTTAATGCTGAAATTATCACGCCTGCATTTAAAGAATTTAAAAATGGTGATTATAAAATGATCGGCATTTATGCTAAAAAAGCGAGAGGTTTATTAAGTCGTTATATTATTCTAAATAAACTTAATGACCCAGAAGACATAAAATCATTTAGTGAAGATGGTTATCGATTTAACAAAAAACTATCTAAAGATAATAATTGGGTTTTCACACGTAAACAATAAGAGATAAAATAATGGATGAAGAATTAAAAAAACATATTCGAGAACCTAAAACATGGTTGCGTGGACTATATATAATATTGTTTTTGGTTTTATATAGCGTAGCAAAAGTAATTATTTTTGCGATTATTATTTTTCAGTTTTTATTAACCGTTTTTACTGGCAAAACAAATCCACGTTTAGTTAAACTCGGGCAGAGTTTAAGTACATACAGTTACCAAATTTTAACTTTTTTAACTTTTAATACAGATTATCATCCATATCCTTTTGGTGCGTGGCCAAGTGGTGCGCCAACAGAAAAGAAAAAACCGACAGAAATTGAAAAAGAAGACAATACTTAGTGTAGGCGGGATATCTTATGAAACTGTATTATTCTTCTACCTCTCCCTTTGTACGAAAGGTTAATGTTTTTGCCCTTGAAACGGGCTTAGACAAAAAAATTGAGTGGGTTAAAACAAACCCATGGTTAGCAGAAGATATCTTGACGACTGAAAATCCATTATCAAAAATACCGACATTGATTACCGATGATGGTGACATTATTTATGACTCTCGTGTGATTTGTGAATATTTAGATACTTTACATGACGGTAAAAAATTTCATCCATTAAATCTTGATGAGCGTTGGAAAGCGTTACGCTTACAGGCTTTAGCTGATGGTATTCTTGAAGCAGGTATTGCTCGCTTTCTTGAAAGAAAACGGGCAAAAGAAGTGCAATCGAAGGATTGGGATAGCATACAAAAAGAATCTGTTGAACGAGGGCTCAATAATCTCGAAAATACTTTTTTAGCGTGGAGCGAACATTTAGATATTGGTGTTATAAGTGTAGCTTGCGTACTAGGTTGGTTAGATTTTCGTTTCTCAAATGAAGATTGGCGTGCGCAACGCCCAAAACTAAGCCGTTGGTTTGAGTCATTTTCTCAACGTCCATCAATGACAAAAACGGTGCCTTTTGAGGCTGTTTAATGTTATTCAATAGGTGTTGTGTATTGAAGGCCAGCAAATTCAACTCTAGCGGCATTGCTACATTTTACTAAATCAAGAAAAGTGGCGGCTTCTTTTTCCGTATCAAACGGGCCATCAAATCCTGTTCGTGTTTCAACGTACCAACTTTTGTTATTAATATGGACGATTTGAGAGTTTTGACTTTGCATACTGTTGCCTTTTTGATTTGATGTTTTATCTTAATATGCCGCAAACTTAAAGTAAGAAAATTGATCTGGATCAACCTTTATTAAAGTGACAAAAAGTACGTGATAAATAAGGAAATGCTAATTGATCGATAAATTTGATGGGGATTTCGTGACGATAGGAGATATCAGTCTATAATTAGTATATCGAATACAGTTAGGTATTGATTATGCAAGAACGTCGATTTGATGCACGCAAGTTAGTGAATACTCCAGTCAGGTTGTATCACCCGGAGTTAGGTCGGTTAGACGGGATTATTAATGATATTTCAGAAGGTGGCATTGCAATTGAATTGAATGCATTTAAAAACATAATGATACGTAAAAATAAATTGCCTTTATTTTTACGCCCATTGAATTTGGATGTTTTATTTTCGGTTGATTGTATTCGCCAAAGAGAATCAAAAATTGCAATGAGGTTTTTAGAATAAAAATTAACATTGCTTATTTTTAAGGAACAGCAAGACCCACTTCAAGTTTTTCAAACCAATCTAAAAAGCGCTTTACATCATCGCCTTTAAATAAACGTCCATGCTGTGGCGCCATGATTTCAATATCTAATTTACGAACCCTATTGATCCAGTCTTGTTTGGCTCGGTTAGATGGCATCCAACGTTGATGGAACATTTTCATTTTGCTAATTTGTTCATCAAAATCTTCTACATACATGGGCGCATTTTCATCTTCTAATGCCGCACCCACATCTCCACTCATTAAAATTTTTGCTTCAGCATCATAAACATGAAAATTCCCCGATGCGTGTAAATAATGAGCAGGGATAAATTGTAATTGAGCATCCCCAAGGTCGAGTGTTCCACCTTCATCGGCAATGGGAGCAAAGGTGATATTTCTAGAGCCAAAGTGACGAATAAAACTTTCCCAAATCCATGGTGTGTGGAGTTTGGCATTTGGCAGAGCTTCTTCCCATAAGCCAAGAGATGAAATAATATCGGGATCTTGATGTGATGCAAATAAATCCGTAATCTCATCAACACTCACATAATGCAAAACAGCGGTTAGCATAGAAGCAAAAACTTCAGTTCCACCGGGATCAAGTAAAACTGTTCGTGAGGGGGTTTTTATCATATATTGATTCGTATCAATGATACCTTCAATTTTTTCTGGGTCGCGTGCAAATACAAACCATTGATAATTTTTATCATAAATTTTTGTTGCTTTCATCGGTAACTCTCACGTTTTAGTATTTCCAGTACATTGTCTAATTTGTTACGGCTACTCTTTACATGGCTTCTTATTTTATCTGTTGCTTGCTCAAGATTCTCTGCTACAACTTCAAGGCTAGCACTAAAGTTTTGTGCTCGAGAAGCTTCAACACGAGATGTTGTCGATAAAACTTGGCTACCTTTTGTGCTGTATTGAATATCATCAAGCAGTAAAGTTAAGCGAACAATATTTTTTTGTAATGTTTCTTGGTAATTTAAATATTTTTCATGTGTTTTTTTTAGAGCAGGTTTTAAGCTGTCTATGTGTTTTGCATCTGCCCCATTATTTATTACACGGGTGTATTGTTTCTCGGTATTTATAACATGAGTGCGTTCAACTGCCATTTGTGAGAGTTGAAAAGCTTCTTTGGATATTTTTATTACAAGCTGCATGACATCTTGTGCCATTTCATCAATGAAATCAGTAATGGGTCTAAAACCCAACGCCGCTTCACCTGCGCGGTGAGAAATCGCTTTTGCATTCATTACCGCAATGGACATTTCTTTAGCAATTTTTTTTACTTTGCTTAATTCTGCTGTAACTGTTGCCGCAGTGATTAATATATTTTCAGATGTATTTAATGACATGTTTTATTTTTAATTGTGAACAAAGTAATAATAATAGCGGCTATTTGGTTACAAACTTTAGGGATATGTTTGTATACTTGAGAAAAATGATAGGATAACGATATTGCTTATTAAAAAAATGGCATTTAGTGTTGAATAAATGCACAACATGTAAAATATGATTGAAAAAAGTATGACTCAAGACTGATATTTCATTGCCATTTAGCGGTATACTTTAAAATATAATAAAAGCAGTAATAAAGCAGACGATTGATGACAAACAAAAGGCAACAATTACGGCAAATAGTGAATGCCTCAGTAAAACTGAGTCACTCTGTTTTTGGTGAAATAGTCGCTGTGACGGAAGATATTTCTAATACTGGTGTATTCATTAAGATTGCCGAGAAACCAAAACTGCCAAAGGGCGCACATATAAAACTTCAATTTATGAGCTCTGTCTATCCTAATGTGAGCTTTAATACACGCGTTGTACGTGTTACGGATGAAGGTTTTGGGCTTGTTTTTGTCGACTATGAATATGCTGGAGAACGATTTTCAATGGAAAGTTTAAAACATATTTGGAATAAGGAAGCCTAATTTTTACTTTTCTTAATTCCCCCGATTTTTAAATGTTTAATTAAATGCTTATGTTTTAGAAAGTAATAATTTCTTAAAAAATATTTATAACAAATGATTGGAATCTAAACTTCATGTTGTTTTTTCCCTTTCGTGTTGACCTAAACTTTAATCGCATTCCATTGCTTACGATATTAATTTGTCTTGTTGCTGTATATATTTTTATTCAACAGGGTGTGAGTGCAAAAAACATTGAAGTATCTGCAAAAAAGTTTTGTGAGCTAAAACATGATAGAACTTTTTGGTTTGTCATTAAAAAAGTCGCAATGGTTGAGCATACAAAAACCGAAAAGAAAAATAAAAAAATAAATGAATTGTTTGAAAATGATTGTAAAGAGGTTTTTTACAATATCCATACCAGTAAATATCCAGACTTAATTATCGACGAATATCTTGACCGTTTAGACAGTGATGCTATTCGTAAAGATGCGATTAACAGTATTTATATTCGTGGCATGCTGGAAGAAAAATATCGTGAATTTAAAATAAGTGGTGTGGATAATGATTTAACCGCACAACTTATGTATGAGCCACACTCTTATAATTTACTAAATATGGTAACGGCTGTTTTTGCTCATGCAAGTTGGGAGCATTTACTGGGGAATTTGTTTTTCTTTTTTGCTTTTGCTGCTTCAATAGAAATGATACTGGGAATACTGAGTTATTCGCTTATTTTTGTTTCCTTGGCGGTTGGCACACACTTGTCATATTCTTTAGCAATGATGAATGTTAATGAAGCATTGCCGACCTTGGGTTTGTCTGGAGTGGTAATGGGAATGATTGGTGTTTTTGTTTATTTAATGCCAAAAATTAATATTCGTTGTTTTCTCTGGTTTTTTGTTTATTTTCGAATCGTTATGGTGCCAGCATGGCTATTAGCTGCGTGGTACGTCAGTTGGGATATTTACGCTCTGTATTTTTCAGAGGAGCAATCTGCTGTTAACTTTATTGCGCATCTTAGCGGGGCAACGCTAGGTTTTGGTTTAGGTGTACTTTTTCTGGTTGAGCAAAAAGGAAAAATTGAAGAAGAAATGTTGCTTTATCATGAGTCCAAAGAAGAAAAAAAGGATGATGAAAATTAATTTTACAATCGTTTTCTGGTAATTCAGCTATTAGCGGCGTTTAATGTATTTAAGGCGGAATTATGGAACAGAAAAACAAAAGGAAACACCGACGCACGCTATTTAAACGAGATATTGTTTTAGACTCAGTTGATGGGAAAAGGTCAGTAATAAAATCAAATGATATTTCAACATCGGGTATGGGGTTGTATGCAGATATGCCCAGAATAAAAGGTGAACTATTGCGTTTAACCTTTAATCTCATTCAAAATGGTACTAAAAGAGAGATCAATATTGCAGGCGAGGTAAGGCATGTTCAGTTAGTCGAACATGGTTATAGTTTCGGTGTTCGGTTTCTCTAATTTATTCAATCCAATGAATTTCACGCGCTGTTTTTTCACCAATAAGCACTTGGTGCAACCCTTTAGGAATGGCGCTTTTTGATACAGATAAAGGAATTTTACCGCCCATAATTTCAGCCAATTCTTGAGGATAGCGCGGTACTCGATCTGCCTCAGCATAACCATCAGGGAAGAGTGGTAATCCCGAGTTTAGATCATATTTGTCTGTTGCCCCCAGTGTATGCAGGATCTCATGGGTAATGACCATCGCATTTGCATTTGTCATCTTTCTACTGGCAAAGGCATTAACTATCCCTAACATGCCTTGCTGCAAGCCGAGCGAATGCGCAAGTGGCTGTTGATCTGTTACATCGAAATATTTTACAAATATTCTAATATGTGGCGCAGGCCCTTGGAAAGTATTCGCGTTATACGCCCAGTAGCGGAGTTTTAGGCTCCATAAAATGATTTCCCACATTGCACCTGATTGAGGTGGTTCAGGCGGCAGCTCCTCAACTTGAGGGGCTAATTTTAGGGTGAAAGGCTGTTTGATCAGTAGCTTATATTCTTTTGCTTCTTCTGAGATAAAATTTTCGATTGAAAGGAAATCCTCAATATCAAGCCGATCAATATAGCGCTGAGTCGCAGCACGGTTATCAGCATTTATCGGATAAATGGCAATCCACAGAGGTTGTACCCAATTAGTGCTTCTTTTACTTGTGAGCCAGCTACCTAGCGCAACGCCAAGCAATATAAAAGACAGGATTAATATTCGGAATAGTTTAAAAAATTTTCGTGCAGACATTACTTACCTCAATGTTGTCAGAATAATTTAACATTTGTTTAGATATTTTACGTGGTAATCTACTTTTGTCTTTATTACACTTTATCTATGTATAGAGCCTTTATAGCAGGGGTTGATAGGGAGAGTAAAATGGAATATCGAATAGGGGAAACGGGTTTATTACCCTTTAGAACAAGCCGTGTATTTAATATTGGGGCGCAGTGGTTTTTTGCTGTAAGAGGTGGAAGTGACTGTGGCCCTTTCGAAAATCAGCAAGATGCACATAAAGAGCTTAAAAGTTTTTTAAATATTTTCAGAGGTCAAAGTAAACACTAAAACTCGTTTATGAGTTTTAGTATGATAGGCGGCTAATAATTGCCGTTTGTCGCCCGCTTAAATAATCTTCAGCTCGTTGAACTTTTTCAAGGCAGCCAGGGTATTCGGCAAATTGGAGTTGTACTTGTGCTGCGACTAGCAGCGAGTTTGCACGGCTTATATTAGTTTGATGCACTGTATGGCTACGGGCGCTTAAACGCATATTTAGGTTTTCTATCCCTTGCTCGCAGGCATTCGCGACATCATCTTTAGCTTGCATTGTATTACAACCCGATAGGCTGCCAACAATGGTGAGGGAGAGCAAAGTTGTGAGTGCAAATTTCATAATAAGTACCTATATTTCCTTACCACACTATAGCGGTCATAGATTAACGAAACATTGAACTAGACCTCATTTTGTCGTGTCTTTCATTTTCTCAGACTTTAATTTACAAAACGTGATCTTCATCGGTTAATATGAACTAAGCATATTCCGTGCCTAATTTAAGGTAATAATAGTTTTTTATTTTCTTGTTAGATGGATAAAAATATTTAAATTCAAGGGGGTTGTCATGCCATCATTTGATGTGGTT
>VAOX01002572.1_pt1 | contig 10607 bp, 8 predicted proteins | sample 3393891 | NCBI WGS metagenome assembly VAOX01 (sample SAMN08290429, study PRJNA428436) | hydrothermal vent metagenome | isolation source: Deep-sea hydrothermal vent chimney | place: Indian Ocean: Southwest Indian Ridge | depth 2822 m m | reverse complement strand
TCAAAATGTGAATTATGCACAGCTACTGATAATTTAGTTGTGTTTGATGTTCCCCCTAATTCTGATGGTAGTGTAGAAACAAGTGTTTTGTTATGCAAAACTTGTAGTGAACAAATAGAACATCCGGACACAGTGAACGTCAATCATTGGCGTTGTTTAAATGATAGTATGTGGAGTCAAACTCCAGCAGTTCAAGTTTTGGCGTGGCGAATGTTGACACGCCTTAAAGCGGAAGCTTGGCCACAAGATCTACTTGATATGCTTTATTTAGACGACGATGTGTTGGCCTGGGCAAAAGCACTGGGTTATAGCGACGAGGATAGTGTTAAACACGTTGACAGTAATGGTAATATTTTGGAAGCAGGTGATACCGTTACTTTGGTAAAGGATTTGGTTGTTAAAGGCGCAGGTTTCACGGCTAAACGGGGTACCGCCGTTCGCGGAATATCATTGGTAGCTGATAATGCTGAGCATATCGAAGGACGTGTTAATGGTCAGCAGATAGTCATTTTAACGAAATTTGTTAAAAAGTAAATACTGCTGGCAGTAAATTATCTGGGGTTAATCTTAGGGTAGTAAATTTAATAGTAATTTTGGTGATTCTTTAATATTAAACCATTCAGCTGGTTTTGTTATTCCCGATGCCATTTTTCGATGGGCGCTTGCAAAGGTTATAAAGATGATACGGCTCTTACGTATTTCTGCATCGTGCTCGACGATTAAACTGGATAATTCTTGTTGAGCGAGTATATAGCGGTTATAACTTGGTTCTACTTGTCGAAAATAACTCGTGTTTTCTGTTAGCCTATTTAATAAATGTTTTTTTAGTAACGCTATTTGGTTTTTGCTTAAGCTTTTTTTAGATTGTATTAATGATTGTTTTAGCAAAATTTTGGATTTTTTTAAATTGCTTAATGCTTTTTTATTACCAGCAGCATACTCATTTAATAAAACAATCGCATTTGTTATGTGTTTTTCATTTTTCGCTAATGACTGTATTAATTTTTTCAAATGTTCGTTTTCGGATTCTATTTTTTTATTTTGATAAAAGCCAAGCTCACGCTCAGCTTTTTTAAGCTGATTAAGTAGTCTATTTCCGTAACGCGCAAGTTCTTTAATAAAAGGCTGTGCGGCTCGAAGCGCCGGTAAAAATTTTTGTTGTTTTTGAATTTCAGAAAGGATAATTTCTTTTTGTTTTTCAGATATTGCAAGTGTTTGTGAATTGGCATAGCGAGCATGCATCTTGCTGACGTAGCGTGCTATTTCTGCTGTTTTCTTATTTATTGGTAAGTTGGACTCTGATAAAAACACGATTCGATTAGAGTATTCGACGATGAAATAAATTTCATTGTTAACTAGTTTTTCGAGGTTTAATAAGCGTTTTACTTTAGCGGAGCTTAAATCAAAATACCACCTGGAATGCAGTGAGCGTATATTGTCAAAGCCGTAACTCAGCTCACTTGCCATTACGGCGACATTTTCAGCAAAGGGTTCAAGATTAACGTGTTCTGTTGATTCGAACTTACCACCTAGGCTACACGATGATGTGAAAACGAAACTAAATAATAGGATTGCATTGCGGTTAAATCTTCTCATACTTTAATATAGGTTATTTTAACAATCTTTTCAGAAATACCTGCATTTCTTTGGCGGCTTGTTTGTCGCCTTTTTGTACAGCAACATCGATACCCAATTGATAACTGGCCTTGGCGTTTTCAGTGTCATTTAATTCGGCATAGCTTTTACCTAACAATTTCCATGCGGCGGAATAGTTGGGATCCTGTAGCGTCGCTTGTTGAAGATGCTTAACAGCATGATTGTATTGTTTTTCTTTTAAATAGGCTTGACCTAAGCCAAACCGTAATAACGCATTATCCTGACCGGATTGCAGCATTTTTTCAAAATTATTAATAATGTCGATTTAGTTTCTCCAGAATGATGGCATTAAGAGCACTAACAGCGTAAAAATTTCGAGTCGCCCTAATAGCATCGCAAAGCTGAGTACGAGTTTTGCGGTGTCTGATATGTTTGCGTAGTTTTGTGCAACGCTACCGAGTCCGGGTCCAAGATTATTCATACTGGCCGCTACTGCAGAAAAAGCCGTAATTTGATCCAGTCCGGTAAACATGAGGATTAACATCATGATCACGAATGAGGCGATATAGGCAGAGAAAAAGCCCCACACCGCATCGATTACGGTAAATGACAGTGGTTTTCCGCCAACTTTAATTGAAATGACGGCATTGGGATGAATCACTTTTTGTAACTCACGAAAGCCCTGTTTTATGAGTAATAAAAACCGAATGACTTTCATGCCACCACCGGTTGAACCAGCACAAGCACCGATAAAACTTAAAAATAATAATAAAACAGGAATAAAGCTTGGCCAATTATAATAATCTGCGGTAGTGAACCCTGTGGTGGTGGCAATGGATACCGTTTGAAATATACCGTGTATGATATCGTCGGATGATTTTTCAAATACGCGTTGCTGAATTAGATAGGTACAAATGATAACGGATACAACGCCTAATATTGTCAGGTAAACTTTTAACTCGGTATCAACAAAATATTTTTTAATATTACGTGAACGCCATACTGTAAAATGTAACGCAAAATTAACCCCGGCTAAAATCATAAAAATGATAGCAACAATTTCTATCATGGGTTGGCCATTAAAAAATCCCATGCTTTGATCGTGGGTCGAAAAGCCACCGATTGCTATGGTACTAAAACTATGACTAATTGCATCAAAGGCTGTCATGCCAGCTAACCAATAACTCAAAGCGCAGGCGATGGTTAAAAATAAATAAATATACCAAAGTGCTTTAGCGGTTTCTGTTATACGCGGCGTTAGTTTATTGTCCTTCATTGGACCCGGTGTTTCAGCGCGGTAAAGCTGCATACCTCCGATACCGAGCATCGGCATAATTGCAACCGCCAATACGATAATACCCATGCCGCCGAGCCACTGCATTTGTTGGCGGTAATACAATATAGATTTGGGTAAGGAGTCAATATTGGTAATGACGGTGGCACCCGTTGTGGTTAGACCCGATATGGATTCAAAGAAGGCATCGACCACGGACATGTTTAGCTCATCAAAAAGATAGAGCGGGATGGCACCAAATACGGATAAGACAAACCAAAACAAAACAACAATGAGAAAACCATCGCGTTTGCGCAATTCTTGTTTGTAGTTTTTAACGGGCAACCACAAGACTAAGCCGGTTATAATGGTGACAGCGGCAGCATGAAAGAAATGGACAAATGAACCATCAAGGTAAATGAAGGCGACTAACATCGGTGGTAAATGCGTAAAGCTAAAAATTACCAAAAATAAACCGAGAATGCGTTGTATGACAAATATTTGCATTGTATTTTTAAATAAAAGTTAAACCAACAGAAAATAAACGTTCAATTGCGGATATGTGTTTTTTGTCGATTAAAAATAAAATAACATGATCCTCCGATTCTATCATCGTATCATGGTGGGCGATGATTACCTTATTTCCACGAACGATAGCGCCAATAGTGGCTCCTTTGGGTAACTTCAATTGACTTATTGATTTGCCAACCACTTTAGAGGTTGACGGATCGCCATGTGCAATCGCTTCAATAGCTTCAGCTGCACCGCGTCGTAGTGAATGGACGTTTACGACATCACCGCGCCGGATGTGTTTTAATAAACTACCAATGGTGGATTGTTGTGGTGATATGGCAATGTCAATATCGCCACTCTGGATTAAATCAACATAAGCGGTACGATTAATTAAGGTCATCACCTTACGTGCGCCGAGACGTTTAGCCAGCATTGATGATAATATATTGGCTTCATCATCATTGGTTAGCGCACAAAAAATATCAGTGTTAGCAATATTTTCTTCGATCAATAAATCTTCATCGGCTGCATCACCCAGTAGAACAATGGTTCGTTCTAATTCGTTAGATATTTCACGCGCACGAATTGGATTGTGTTCTATCAATTTTACTTGGTATTTTTTCTCTAGAGCTTTTGCCGTACGTGTACCAATATTACCGCCACCAGTAATAATTATTCGTTTATACGGTTTATCTAATTTTCTAAGTTCGCTGATAACAGCACGAATATGGTTTTTAGCGGCAATAAAAAACACTTCATCATCGGGTTCAATGATAGTTTCTGCAACCGGGATAATGGCTTGGCCACGACGGTAAATTGCAGCCACGCGGGTATCGATGCCGGGCATGTGCGACCGTAAGTCGCGTAATTCATGCCCGACCAAGGGCCCATCAAAATACGCTTTTACGGCAACTAACTGCACTTTTTTATCGGCAAAATCGAGTACTTGTAAGGTGCCGGGATGTTCAATGAGTCGTTGTATGTAATCGGTAATGATTTGTTCAGGGCTAATAAGAACGTCAATTGGTAATGCATCTTGGGCAAATAATTTTTGATGTTCCAGATATTCAACGGCGCGAATTCGAGCAATTTTAGTTGGCGTATGAAACAGCGTATAGGCTACTTGACAGGCGACCATATTGGTTTCATCATTATCGGTTACTGCTATAATCATATCGGCATCGTCTGCGCCAGCTCGCTCTAAGACTTCTGGGTAGGATGCAACACCGGTTACGGTTCGAAGGTCAAGCCTGTCTTGTAATGCACGTAATACGATATCGTCGGTATCAACAACCGTTATATCGTTGGATTCACTTACTAAGTTTTCCGCCAGCGACGCGCCGACTTGACCTGCACCGAGAATGATAATTTTCATAATATTATTTTATTTTTTATTTTTAGCGATACTTTTTGTATCAATTCCCAATGCTCGTAACTTTCGATACAAGTGGGTTCGTTCGAGCTCTGCAACTTTAGCCACTTCGCCAACACTGCCATTACGCATTCGTAAATGGTGTTCAAAATAAGCACGTTCAAATTGATCTCGTGCTTCACGTAATGGTTTATCAAAATCCATGTCGATGCCACTGTCTGATTGTAATGAACCGAGGGCATGATTCACTTCATCGGATGAGATTTCCGTTTCACTGCCGGTGATCAATAAGCGTTGTACTAAGTTTTCAAGTTCGCGTAAATTACCCGGCCAATTATGGTTCCTAAGTTGATTTTGTGCCGCAACCGAAAATTTTCGGTAAGGCAGTTTTTCTAAATCAACATAACGTGATACAAAGTAATTTAATAATTCAGGTATATCCTCATAATGTTCTCGTAGGGCCAGTGCTTTTATCGGAACTACATTTAATTTAAAATACAAATCTTTTCGAAACTTATTTTCTTCAACGCGTTCAGCAAGATCAAAATTGGTGGCGGCAAGAACTCGGACATTAATTTCAACCGGGGCGGTACCACCGATACGGTGAATTTGTCCAGTGTCTAACGCTGATAGCAAATGCGTTTGAATGGTTGGTTCCATATCGACGATATCACATAAATACAAACTACCACCATTGGCTTGTTCTAATAAACCGTGGATTATTTTACCATTATTTTCACTGCCAAATAATTCTTTTTCACCGTTTTGTTTTGACAGTGATGCCACATTAACATCTATAAAGGGGCGCGCTGCACGGTTACTGTTTTTATGTAAATAACGGGCGATAACCCCAAGTCCTGAACCCGGTTCGCCTGTGATAAGAATCCAGGTATCATGCTGAGCGATGCGTTTTATATTTTCACGCAGGTTTTGAATGTGGCCACTTTTTCCGATGGGCTCATCAAGAGTCAATCCGTGTTGCCGTAAATCGGTGTTTTCGCGTTTTAAGGAATCAGATTCTAGCGCATGTTCTACGGTGAGTAATAATTTTGCTAATGATAGGGGTTTTTCAATAAAATCATATGCGCCAAGCCGAGTGGCTTCTACTGCGGTTTCGACGGTACCGTGACCCGACATCATTATCACGGGCATGGGTAAAACGCCGGCTTCGGACCATTCTTTGAGTAATGTAATACCGTCAACATCGGGCATCCAAATGTCGAGTAATACTAAATCTGGGCGGTGGCGTTGTTTGCTTTTTCGTGCTTCTTTGCCATTTTCAGCGACGCTAACGTCATAACCTTCATCCTCTAAAATTTCTTTTAAGAGATTACGAATATCAGGTTCATCATCGACTACCAGGATATAGGGTGTATTATTTAAATTTTCAACTGTATCCATAAAACTAATTATTGAAATCCATGGTTTTGTTTTAAAGTTTAAACTGCTGCGTTTTTATTACTCTTATTAGAGTTACTATTATCGGAGTGTTGTGGACTTTCGTCTATATTCTTTTTAGTGTTATTTTCTATATCGGATGAGGTAGAGCCCAATATTGGTAAGCGAATAACAATAGAGGTTCCACCGGCTGCGAGGTTTTCTGCCCAAATAACACCGCTATGCTCTTCCACAATTTTTTTAACAATAGCGAGTCCTAAGCCAGTGCCTTTTACTTTGGTACTAACATAGGGGTCAAATAAATTTTTATACACGTCTTCAGCAATTCCCGGGCCATTGTCATTTATTTTAATTTCCACGTAGCTACTGTTTTTATCCGAAACCGACTGGGTTCGAATGGTTATTTTAGTATTCGTTTGCTCGGTCGAACTACAAGCCTCTAAGGCATTTTTAATTAAATTGTGTAACACTTGTCGTAAACGCCCTAAATCGGCTTCGATTTGGGGAATGCTCAAATCCAATACGTCTTCAAATTGTATCTGCGTATTGGTGTCTTTATAGAGACTTAGTATTTCAATAATTAAATCATTGAGACTAATATTTTTAAGATTCAACGACGGCATTTTTGCATATTCTGAAAATGCTTTGACCATTTCTTTTAATGTTTCAACTTGGTTAACAATAGTGGTGGTTGATCTATCCAGTAAATCCGGATCGTCTATTCTATTTTTATCGAGATATTTATGCCGCAGGCGTTCGGCTGAGAGTTGGATTGGGGTTAATGGATTTTTAATTTCATGCGCTAAACGTCGTGCAACCTCACCCCATGCTGCATCACGCTGTGCTTGTAGTAATGTAGTTATGTCATCAAACACAACAACATGGCCTCCGTGTTTATTATCACTCGCGGGTAGGGTGGTACCCCGACACATTAATACCCGGCGACCGCCGGGGCCAAATAAAATAATTTCTTCATTCCAATTAGCATTGTTGGTGGTTAATTTAGGAAGAACGATATCAAAAAAAGCGTGTAAATGTGTGTGTTCATCAATTATTTCAATAACATCTTGTTCCAGATAGTCACTTAAACTGCACGACAAAATTTGTTCAGCAATAGTATTACTGGTTTTGATTATATGGTTTTCATCCAAGGTGATAACCCCCGAGGATAAATTGGATAATACTGCTTCGAGGTAAGAACGTTGTTCTTCAGCTTGCTTTTGGCTTTGACTGGCTTCGACTTGTGCGGCAGAAATTTTATTTGTCATTTGATTAAAAGAACCAACCAAAAAGCCGAGTTCATCTTTCCCGGCGATATTCAATTTTTTTTGGTAGTTACCATCAGCAACGGCACGAGTACCCTCAACTAAATCGGATATGGGTTGCACCAGTCGGCGTGCAAAGAAAAATGCAGCCCACACTGATGTTAATAATGTTAATAATAAAACCAATGATAAAGTTAATACAAAAACATTGCGTAAAGGGCGTCGTAAAAATAATAATTCACGATAGTGGGTATAGGTTTTAGTGACCGTTTCAGCCAGCATGTTCATTCTATCAGAAATGGGGTAAAGCGCTTGAATGACTCGCTGTTCCGTTGCCGGATTATAATTGGGTAGTAATACGGCTACTCTAATGTGTAAGCCAGTGTCTTTTAATGTGATCAGTTCGCTTTCGGTTGAATTTTGCCGCAAACTTAATAATGTACTACTGGCTAAACTAATAGGGATTAAATTATTATGCTCAATACTACTTGATGCAATGATACGGCCATTTAAATTAAATAATGTAATTTCAGTTGCTGGACTCTCTATGCGAAGTTCGTGTAATTTTATTGCTGCAAAATCATCGCTGATAGTAATTAACTCAGATGCAATGTTATTGGTTTGCCGCGTTAACTCGCGTGTTCGTAAACCGAGCGATGCCTGACTTAATTCTAATGAATCTGATAATGCATTTTCAACGGTGATATTAAACCAATCATCTATACCATGGCGTAAAAAATCCAATGAATAGTAATAAACTAGCGACACTGGGGTAACGGACAATATGACGAGCATGATGACTAAGCGTGTGGTTAAGCGTGAACCGGGTTCATGGTTTCGATACTGGACGATTAATCGGTATAAGTTTTTTATTATCAAAGCAACTAAAATAAAAATGGCTGATAAATTAATAATCAGTAAAGTAGGGTAAAGCTGACCAAAATTGGTTGAGCTATAGGTTGCTTTACTCATTAAATACAACGACAAAATCACCAACGCAAATAAAATGATGATGGGTTTACTGCCTGAAAATAATTTTTTTACGGGGTTAGTGACCATATATACCAATCACTTTCTAAACGCCACTCCGGTGACAAGTACGCTATCGGTCGAATTGGGCCGGGTAGCGATTCCAGATCTAAATAGGTTCTCAGTTTGACTAAATGAGTTGAGCCTTTTGATAAAAGCTTCAAATCGATTAGGGGTAAATTATTTACCGTGCCAAGCGCTTCTAGCGCTGAATCTAAATCAGAATAATTACTTTGATTACCACTATTGAGGTTATTTAATACAAATTTTTCAGTTAAGGCATGATAGAGCAACATATAGGTTTGTTTGAGACTCGCAATGTTTTTATTGCGCCACCATCGTTCTCGATAAACTTCTATCTCCATCGTAATAAATATTGGAATTCCATTGTTTAATGCTTCGAGCACGCCATTGGAAAACTCATAATGAATCTGAGCATTAAAGGTATAAACTTTTTGATTTAACGTTGAGTTCGCACTGTTTATCGTGAAACTGGAGGCGTGTAACAGCGAAGATGCAAATAACACTGTCATGGCTAACAATGCTAGTACCAAGTGGCGTGCTATCTTATTATTTTTGTTCCTTATAGAGCTTGGCATAATAAAAACCATCCATATTCTCCACATTCACGTCATTTGATTCATCAACCATACCGGGCAAAATTTGCCGTCCAACTGGCTGGGCAAATCCCCATTGCGCATCAATTTTTTGTTCACTGGCGTCATCGGTTTTTGCAATAAAATGCTCGATAAGTTTAGTATTTTCAGCGGGTAAAATAGAACATGTACAGTATAGCAGCATACCGCCTGGCTTTAGTAACGGCCACAAAGAATGCAATATTTGTTGCTGAGTCGCCACCAGTGTCGCAATATCATCTTCGTGGCGTAATAGTTTAATATCGGGGTGACGGCGAATAACCCCGGTAGCACTGCACGGTGCATCCAATAGTATTCGATCAAACTGCGTTCCATCCCACCATTTATCAGGTTCGGCAGCGTCACCCACGATGGTTTTACTGTGTAATTTCAGGCGCGATAAATTGTCAGTGATTTTGACAATGCGTTTTGCGGAGACATCAAGTGCTACACATTCGGCTAACTTAGGCTGCTGTTCTAAAATATGGCAGGTTTTACCGCCCGGTGCTGCACAGGCATCCAATATGCGTTCACCGGCCTGAGCATCCAGCAACTGTGCCGCTAACTGCGGCGCTTCATCCTGAACCGACACAAAACCAGTGGCAAAATCAGGCAAGTCATTGACATCACAGGCTTTATTTAATGTCAGGCCGACCGGTGAATGCACCGTTAGTTGGGCGGCTTTGTCACAGTCATCGAGTTGTTCACGGTAGCGATTGGCATCGGTGAAGTGAGTGTTCACTCGCAAAGTCATGGGCGCTTGGATATTATTAGCATCAAAAATAGTATCCGCCTGGTCTGGCCATGCTTGTTTAATGTGCGTTATAAGCCAATTTGGATGCGCATATTTACCCGTGTCCGATTCCATTGCTTTAGCGACGATGTCGTCTTTTTCTCGCAAAAACTGCCTTAAAACACCGTTAACTAAGTTTTTAGACCATGCTTTGCGTAATTTCTTACACACTGTTACCGTTTCTGAAACCACAGCATGTTCGGCAATACGCATGTCGAGCAGTTGGTAAAGTCCAATATAGAGCAAAATTTGTACATCTTGATCTTTATTTCGCAATGGTTTATTTAATAATATTGATACTATTGCTTGAAGCTTGGGTTGCCAGCGGCAAACACCAAACGCAATGGCCGCTATGAGTGCGCGGTGCTTGGGATCTTTTGCAGTATTGTGTTTATTTAAGGCGTAATCAAGCGAGCGTCCTGAACTAATTACGTCAGTTAACACGTGGTGTACGGTGAGCCTAGGATTCATATTAAGTGCTTGTTAGTAATGCTGCATTAATTATCGAATGATAACGTAAATCGTATTTAAACAACATGAATATCTAGTTTGAAGCGTGGAAAAGAGCTTTATAGCAGTGTTAACCGCTGTTAATTGAATTGCTAGATAGGGGAAGGAATACTAAAGATTAAGCAACTGCAGCAATATAGCCTTTTTTATTGCAATACGCGGTGCCTTGGGAGGTTAAATAAAAGATATTGCCTTTTTGGCTGGCGACCGATTCAATGAAGCC
>VAOX01011922.1_pt1 | contig 10630 bp, 10 predicted proteins | sample 3393891 | NCBI WGS metagenome assembly VAOX01 (sample SAMN08290429, study PRJNA428436) | hydrothermal vent metagenome | isolation source: Deep-sea hydrothermal vent chimney | place: Indian Ocean: Southwest Indian Ridge | depth 2822 m m | reverse complement strand
TTTGAAATCATTGCGCAAGGCGCAAGCGCTAAGTAAGGAGCATTATGTATACCCTGGTTGTTGTGATTCATGTGTCGGTTTGTCTTATTTTAATTGGTGTTGTTCTGCTTCAATCCGGAAAAGGGGCCGAAATGGGGGCCGCTTTTGGTGGATCAAGTCAGACGATTTTTGGGAGCCGTGGCGCGGCCACTTTTTTAAGTAAATTGACCGTGAGTGCTGCCATTGTTTTTATGGTCACTTCAATGACACTTTCCGTAATGAGTCGAAGTGCATCGGTCGTCTCCTCCGGTAGTGTCACAAATTCTTCTCCAAGTATTCCCATCCCGATTGAAACACCTGAGGACGCTGTCTCAGAATAAAGAAAGCGCTGGGTCTGTGACAGTCTTTTCTAGACTTATCCTTGTTTTTCTTTTGTTTGTGGGGTGTTCAAATACGGCGCTCAATAATCCCTATTCTCCAGAAGAAAAAAGCCTGAATGTGCTTTACAGCTCATTTAGCGAACGTCCCAAACACCTTGATCCGGCCAGATCTTACGCGTCCAATGAAGCAACTTTTACGGCCCAGATTTACGAACCCCCTTTTCAATACCATTATCTTAAACGTCCCTACGAGCTTGTTCCCTTAACAGCAAAAAAAATGCCCAGCCCGGTTTATTTGGATGCCTCAGGTCTGGTCATTGAAGAAGATGCCCCTGTTTCGGACGTGGCTTGGAGTCTTTACGAGATTCAAATTATGCCGGGGATTCAATATCAACCCCACCCGGCTTTTGCAAAAACGGCAGCGGGGCTTTCTCGGTATCATAAACTTGATGAGATTGACTTGGATGACATCAGGCGTCTTTCTGATTTTAAGGAAACCGGTAGTCGTGAACTCATTGCCGAAGACTATGTTTATCAGATCAAACGGCTGGCGCATCCGAAGATCCATTCTCCTATTTTTGGTTTGATGAGCCAGTATATTGTGGGTTTAGGTCCTCTGGGCGAAACCCTCAAAAAAGCGGTTTCTGAGGACAAAGGGTTTTTGGATCTGAGGGATTTTCCACTTGAAGGGGCAGAAGTCATTGACCGCTACACCTATCGCATCAAAGTCAAAGGCAAGTATCCCCAATTTCTTTATTGGCTCGCCATGCCTTTTTTTGCCCCTTTGCCCCATGAAGCAGATCGTTTTTATGCGCAGCCGGGTTTGATCGAAAAAAATATCACACTCGATTGGTATCCCGTTGGAACAGGACCTTATATGCTGACGGTCAATAACCCCAATCGACAAATGGTGCTTGAAAAAAATCCAAATTTCCACCCAGAAGTTTATCCGACAGAAGGCATGCCCGGAGATGCAGAAGCAGGGCTTTTAGATGACGCAGGTGCGACATTGCCCTTTATCGAAAAAATCATCTTTAGTTTAGAAAAAGAAGGCATTCCCATTTGGAACAAGTTTTTACAAGGATTTTATGATGGCTCCGGAATTTCTTCCGACAGTTTTGATCAAGCGGTGCAAGTGAGTGCGGGGGGGGACGCCGCCTTAACCGATGAGATGAAAGCACAAGGCATTCGTCTCTTGACCAGCACGGCAACCACAACTTTTTATATGGCCTTTAATATGCTTGACTCTGTTGTCGGTGGAGATTCAGTGTCCGCACGACTGATCCGTCAAGCCATCGGCATTGCCATTGATCAGGAAGAATCCATTGCGATTTTTCGAAATGGCCGGGGCATCGCCATGCAGGGGCCGCTGCCACCCGGTATCTTCGGATATCTCGAAGGGGAAGCAGGGATCAACCCCTATGTTTACGATTGGGTCGATGGCAAGGCAAAACGAAAGTCTATTGCTGTGGCTCGAAAACTTTTGGCCGAGGCGGGTTATCCTAATGGCCGAGACAAAAAAACGGGAAAACCGCTGATTATTCACTTTGATACAACGGGTACGGGGCCTGCGGTGAAGGCCAATTTTGATTGGATGCGTAAGCAGTTTGAAAAACTCCAGATTCAGCTGGTGGTTAGAAATACCGACTACAACCGTTTTCAAGACAAGATGTTGAAAGGCTCGGCACAAATGTTTCAATGGGGTTGGAATGCGGATTATCCTGATCCCGAAAACTTTTTATTTTTGCTCTACGGCCCCAATGCCAAAACGGGTAAAAATGGGGAAAATGCCGCAAACTACGCAAATCCACGTTTTGATGTCCTATTTGAAGAAATGAAAAATATGGAGAATAGCCCCAGGCGACAAGAAATCATCAATGAAATGGTCGAAATCTTCCGGCATGACGTGCCCTGGGTTTCCGGGTTTCATCCCAAACAGTTTGGCTTGTATCATGCCTGGCAGGGCAACATTAAACCAAACCTCATGGCCAATAATACCCTGAAATACAAAAAAATCGATTCCCTTTTACGCAGCAAAAAGCGGGCAGAATGGAACAAACCCCGGTGGTGGCCGCTTGCGGTGATCGTGGCCCTCTTTGTTGCCGGAACTGCGCCAGCTGTCATGAGCTATCGGAAAAAAGAGAGAGGCATTTGAAGTGATCAGCTATATTATCCGTCGCAGTTTGTATGCCATTCCGATTTTAATCGGAGTCAATTTATTGACCTTTCTGCTCTTTTTTGTGGTGAATACCCCAGATGATATGGCGCGGCTTCAGTTGGGTATGAAACGTGTCACACCAGAAGCCATCGAAAAATGGAAGGCCGATCATGGTTATGACAAGCCCATTGCGTTTAATGCCCAAGCTGAAGGCTTTGGAAAACTGACTCAAACGATTTTTTTTGAAAAATCTCTACGACTTTTTGTCTTTGATTTTGGTTTTGCGGACGATGGGCGAAACATCGGCTCGGATATTCGAGAGCGCATGTGGCCGAGTCTGGCGATTGCCATTCCCAGTTTGATCGTTGGGCTCTTCGTCAATATTACCGTTGCCATGATCATTGCTTTTTTTCGCGCAACTTATATTGATACTTGGGCCGTCATCATTGCTGTGGCGATGATGTCTATTTCATCGCTTTTTTACATCATCGGGGGCCAATTTTTATTTAGTAAAATGTTCCGACTTGTCCCCATTTCGGGTTACGACACGGGCTTGAACGCCGTCAAATTTTTAATCCTGCCCGTTATTGTGGGATTGGTGGGTGGCGTTGGCAGCGGTACGCGCTGGTATCGCAGTATCTTCCTCGAAGAAATCGGAAAGGACTATGTCCGCACCGCACGCGCCAAAGGGCTTTCAGAGCTGAGTGTCCTTTTCTCCCACGTCCTGCGAAACGCCCTCGTGCCCATTTTAACGGGCGTGGTTGTCGTCATTCCTCTGCTTTTTATGGGCAGTCTTATCACCGAATCTTTCTTCAGCATTCCGGGTCTGGGCAGTTACACAATTGATGCGATTAACAGCCAGGATTTCAGTATCGTCCGCGCGATGGTCTTTTTGGGCTCAGTGCTGTACATCTTAGGGCTGATTCTTACGGATATTTCCTATACCTGGGTTGATCCCAGAGTACGGCTTTAGTGTGATGTCAAATGTGAAGAAGCGGTTTCAGGAGGGTGAAAAAGGGTTTACAATAACTCGTCTTTGATGACGATTCCTGCTTTTTGTTTGAGGGAGATCGCATAGGCTCTCATGGTACGTTCTTTTTTACGGGAAAGGCGGTCTTCGATGGTTTTATGGTCGGAAGGGTTTTCGGGATTAGATTCCTGGGCTTCGTTGATTTCTGTGGGGGTTAACCAAACACCACTTCTAACGAGCAGTTGTGCTTTTTTGACTAAGAGGGTGTTCCGTTGTCTGGCTTCAAAACTTTTGGGCGTGTAGCGTTCGGAAGCGAGGGCGCGTTTATATAGATCGGGATCAAAGGTTCCTTCTCTCTGAAATCCTGGCATCGCAGTGATAGAGCCTTTTAGGCTTTCATCACTGATGGATATTTGCATTCTTCGGGCCTCCTGAACCCAAAGTCTGCGTTCAACCAGTTCATCAATGACGCGCCGGCGGAGGGCTTCGTCATCATAATCTCCCTGAAAAAGTTCCCGATAAAATTTTGAGGCGTTCTGATAGGCCCGGCGATACTCGATCATCATAATGCGATCTTCACCGACTTGAGCAAGGACGTTTTCCGGATCTTCATTATCGCCAAAGCCCCACCAGCCCATTGAAACGGCGAAGACGGCAGCAATGCCCAACATGACGATTCTGAAAAACCAGGGGTTGTCAATTGCCCCTTCTCGAATGTACCTTAACACGGAAACCTCCTTTATCGACCAAAAAAACCTTAGATCAGAGTAGCATTTGGGTCGATAAAAATCAATTGCATGGCCTTTTAGGTTGATCGTGTCAAGCGGTTTTGATCGGTATGATGGAAGTGCATTCCTTGACCCTGGATCTTTAGTTCAGTGTCTTCAAAATAGCTAAAGCTACCATCTTCGTGCAAAGTGAGTCTAAGGGTGTAACGCACTGTTTTGAAGGCCTCATCCAGAAAAGGGTTGGACAAAATACCGTAGGTTTCAGAACCCACTTCGGCGGAGAGCTCTATTGTGGTGTTGTGTAGATCTGCGTGCCCCCCCGCGTTGATTGCAATGCCACGTGGGACAATGAAACAACGCATCGCCTGTTGCTCTTTTGCATCCCACAACCAATAGCCGACTTCTTCATGAAAAGCGGCATCCTGGCCTAAGGGCCAAGCGCTTGTCGCATATTTTAGGCCATAGAGGACTTGCGGGCCATTTACGACGGGTCCCATGGGTTCAAGCGTGATGTGTTCTCTAAAATGTGTTTCAACTGGCCCCGTCCTGGAGGGAGAAATATCAAGACCCTTGTCTCCTTCCCAAGTTCCTGCAAATGGTGCAAAGGGCCCGAGGTTCTTGATGATATCATCGTCAATCACACTGGGTTTTGAGAATATATCCATTGTCGTTCCTCCATGCGTCCTTAGGGTTTTCGGGGATGAGATTGATCATACACCTTCATGAGATGGTCTGTTTGCAGGTGAGTGTAACGCTGTGTGGTTGACAAACTCGCGTGGCCGAGCAGTTCCTGAACGGCTCGGAGATCGGCGCCACCTTCAAGTAAATGTGTTGCGTAAGTGTGTCGCAATGTGTGTGGACTTGCACCCGGTCGATCAATTTGTTTGAGGTAGTGTTTCACAATACGGCTGACACTGCGTGTTGTCAAACACCCACCCCGATGGTTTGAAAAAAGCCCGAAAGCGCCAGCAGGACGGGCCTTGAGGTAGAGCTGAAGGGCTTCAATGGCTTTTGAACCAATGGGCACAATCCGCTCTTTTCTGCCCTTTCCAAAAACACGCAGGGTCCCGGAAGCAAAGTGAATGTCCTCTTCTGAGAGCCCGACCAATTCCGAAAGTCGAATGCCCGTGGAATAAAATGTTTCCAGTATGGCGCGATCACGCAGGACACGCCAGCCTTTTCCTTTGGGCAGTTCGACGAGGATACAGGCTTGATCCAGATTTAAAAATTGAGGGAGATGTTTTTCTAATTTAGGGGGCGAGACCTGTTTTGCCGGGTTGAGTTCTAGGGTTTTGTTTCGAACAAGATAGTCAAAAAAAGTCCGCAGTGTTGCGAGTTTTCGGGCCATAGAGGTTTTGCTAAGCCCTTTTTTTCGTTGGGCGGCAAGAAACCCTCGGATTGTTAAATAATCGATCTCTTCTAAATCAGATGAAAATAGACTGATTTCATCTGATTGTTCTCGTTGCTTCTGATCTGACGCCACTTTTTTAGAAAGCAAATAGGCGCGAAAAGCCGCGAGGTCTGAAAGGTAGTTACGAAGGGTATGGGGCGAGACGTTTCGCTCTACTTTGAGATGTCGTTCAAAATCCCGTATTGCGTGATCCATAATGAAAGTTCGTCCAATGCGCGCGCGACAATTTTTTGATATCGTTCTGTTTTTTTCATTTTATAACGGCCTTTGATCATCGGGACAACTGGAGAAAATAGGCCGAAGTTGCTGTTAATCGGCTGAAAAAATGCGGGATTACTTTTTGTAATGTATTGAATGAGTGCCCCGTGTGCGGTGTTTTCCGGTGGCACGGCTGTCACTTCACCCGATAATAATCGTGCAGCATTCATGCCTGCGAGATAACCCATTGAGGCAGACTCGACATACCCTTCTACGCCGACGATTTGTCCCGCCAAAAAAAGACCGGGCTGGGTACGCAGTTGCAAACTTTCACTCAAGATGCGAGGAGAATTTAGAAAGGTGTTCCGATGTAGGCTGCCGAGTCGCAAAAAGTTTGCATTTTCAAGTCCTGGGATCATCTTAAAAATACGGCGCTGTTCAGGCCAGGTCATCTTGGTTTGAAAGCCCACAAGACTGTAAGCCGTACCAAAACGGTTTTCCGCACGAAGCTGTACAACGGCGAAAGGTTGTTCTCCGGTTCTGGGGTCGACGAGGCCGACGGGTTTCATGGGGCCAAAGAGTGGGGTTTTTTTGCCGCGTTCGGCCAAAACTTCGATGGGCAGACAGCCTTCAAAATACTTAATTTTTTCAAAAGACTTTGCTTTGACCCGTTCGCCAGCCATGAGGGCCTCATAAAAACGGTCGTATTCGGCCTCATTCATGGGGCAATTGAGATAGTCGTCGCCTCCTTTGCCATAACGGGAAGCCCGGAAAACAATCTCCATATCGATGCCATCGGCTTCGAGAATGGGGGAAATCGCGTCGTAAAAATAAAGGTGTTCGGTCTGTGCCGCAATCTTTAAGGACTCCGTCAGGGCTTCAGAAGTGAGTGGCCCGGATGAAACCACAGCAATGGTGCCCTCCGGGGGGATTTCTTTGACTTCCTCGTGTAATACGGTAATGCGTGGGTGTTTTTTGATACATTCTGAAATATTTTTTGAAAAACGGTCGCGGTCTACGGCCAAGGCCCCGCCGGCCGGGACCGCACAGGCTTCGGCAGTACGGATAATCAGCGAGCCGAGCCGACGCATTTCCTCTTTTAAGAGACCGGGTGCACTGATGGCTTTAAGGGAGCCTAAAGAGTTGCTGCAAACTAATTCGGCCAGTTGCCCTGTTTCGTGTGCCGGTGTGAGCTTAACAGGCCGCATTTCGTAGAGCGTGACATCTACGCCGCGTTCGGCGGCTTGCCATGCGGCTTCTGAACCTGCGAGTCCGCCCCCCACGACGATGAGTTTCTTTTCGGTATTTTTTGCAACTGGATCCATTGGTTTCGCTTTCTGTTGACTCAATTGTGAGAGGGTTTGTCTATTCGTAGCCTTCGGCTCCAGTGGGAACTTCCCGTTCTGGACATCAGATCGATAACGCGAAAAAGCGTCCGATGCGATGCTTGTGAAATCAGCGTAGCGCCGGACAAATTTGGGATGAAATTGGGTGCAAAGACCGAGCAAGTCGTGCATGACGAGTACCTGCCCATCACAATGCGGCCCTGCCCCGATCCCGATGGTGGGAATGTGAACAGCCGCTGTAATAGCTTGCGCTAAGGCATTGGGGATGCCCTCAAGCACAATTGAAAAGGCCCCTGCGGACTCAAGCTGTTTAGCCGCATCAATCAGTTGCTGGGCTTGTTCTGTGTTACGTCCTTGAACCTTGTAGCCCCCCATACGGTGAACTGATTGTGGGGTGAGCCCAATGTGTGCCATGACAGGGATGTCGTATTTTGTGAGGATTTCGACGCGGTCGACAAGATGTGCACCGCCCTCAAATTTCACGGCGGCCGCCCCGCCTTCCTTAATCAATCGCCCCGCATTTTCAAGGGTGTCTTGTAGGCTGCTTTGGTAAGACATAAAAGGCATGTCAGCGAGAACAAGGGCCTGTTTGGCTGCACGTGAGACCATTTGTGTGTGGTAGACCATTTGATCCATGGTGACGGGCAAGGTGTTTTCCTTGCCCTGCACCACGATACCGAGGGTATCACCCACCAAAATAATATCGATTCCGGCCTCATCCGCTAATTTTGCAAAAGGAAAATCATAGGCTGTGAGTACGACGATTTTCTCGCCGTTTTCTTTTTTCTTCTGTAGTGTGGGCAGTGTGATGCGGCTTTTATTCATTTTTTTGTGCGATTTTTCTCAGCCCATTGTGCAGACTGGAGTGTGTTTGAAAGTAACATGGCGATGGTCATGGGGCCAACCCCTCCGGGCACGGGTGTGATCGCGCCTGCAATTTTACTCACGGCATCGTAATCCACGTCACCCACGAGACGACCATCGGGCAGACGGTTGATGCCCACATCAATGACGGTTGCACCGGATTTTACCATATTTTCTGTGATAAATTGGGGCCTACCAATGGCGGCAACGAGGATGTCCGCTTGTCGGCAAATTGCGTCCAAGTTTTTTGTTTTAGAATGACAGATCGTGACGGTTGCATTGCGATGCAGCAGGAGTAAGGCGATGGGTTTTCCAACGATGTCGCTTCTGCCCACCACGACGGCATTTTTACCCGCAATTTCGATCTTAGAACGATCCAATAATTCAATGATCCCTTTGGGTGTGCAGGACACAAAACCAGGGCGATTCGCGACCAGTTTTCCAACATTCAAATAATGAAAGCCGTCAACGTCTTTTTCGGGGCTGACGGTATCTAAAACCCGTCTGGAATCAATGTGTTTCGGAAGAGGTAATTGGACTAAAATCCCGTTAATTTTTGGGTTTTGATTTAAATCCTCGACCAAGTGCATGACTTCTGATTCTGAACTGTCTGCGGGGAGGGTGTATTGCTCGGAGTAAAAACCCACGGCGTCGCACATTTTTCGTTTGTTCCGCACATAAATCTTTGATGCGGGATCCTCCCCCACGAGGATGACGGCAAGGCCTGGTGTCTTTTTTGTCGTTTTTTTCTGGACGGCTTCTTTGATTTCTTCTCGCAGGGTTTGTGCGATCATTTTGCCATCAATTTTTACTGTGCTCACGTGCTGCGGTCTCCTTTACATACGATGGTACGTTCTTCCGTAATAATATAGTCTACTGGGACATCCCTTGTCTCAACAGGCAGATGGGGAATGATCTGTATCTCAAATGCAAGTCCCAGCACGGGCTGTTGTATGTTTTGAAGGGCGCGGTCGTAATATCCCCCCCCGTAACCCAAACGGTTGCCTTGAGGGTCAAATGCGAGTCCGGGAATAATCCAAAGGTCGATGGTTTTCGGATCGACTTTTTTTTGAAACGCCAGACGGGGCTGAGAAATGCCGAGGGGGGTTTTTTCGAGGATCTGAGGGTTTAAGCTATTCAATTCAGAAAACTGCAATGCACAATGCGCCATACCCAGTACGGGGACGGCGATCTTTTTATTTTTGCGGCGTGCGAAATGGAATATGGGGCTTGTTTCGACTTCTGTTGCATATGAGAGGTAAAGTTGTATGGTCCGTGCTTTTCGAAAAGGATCAAGTTGCAGTAACAAGGCCATAATGGCCTGACTTTTTCTATGTCGTTCTGTCGCGCCAATACCCCATCGTTCAAGTTGCAACTTTTTTCGGATCGATTTTTTCTCTGCTTCGTGTGGCAAGGAAGGATCCTTATTAGGGTTTGAGGGTAGCAAGCGGCCAAAGGGCTTGTCAAGAAAAGGGAGGTGTTTTGACGTGGTCGATTTACATAGAACATCCCCCCCCCTCATTTGAGGGGATTGTATCGTTCTAATGCATGGGTTACAATTTGTTGTTTATCCGTGTTCTTTGGACGATTTCTTTCGCATCTCTGGTAATTTGGTACACTGAATAGGGAATGATTTTAGAGGTATTTTAAAATGAAAAGTCAGGGCCAAAAATATTTGAGACTCCATGACGAAGGGTCGGACAGATGAGGCCATGGTTCTGATTTTCGTCCCTGTCCCTCGTGGAGATTCTGCTGTGTATGCACTTGATATAGCTGTACAGTATGTCCAGCAGGTGTCTCCTTTTTTGTATGAATATTTACCCGGATCCAATAGGGTCTGTGTCTTGACACGCTCTGTCCGGGTTTTTCTTTCTGTGAGATAATTGTTTATTTTGGACTTTGTGTCACTGCACATCCTTCCTCAAGTGATCAGCATACTCTTCGGCGTTTCTCTCGCGATCTTTGTGGGATTAAAAGGCTTGAAACGTCCTGCCAACCTTGGTTTTTCGGTAGGAATCATCGGGCTCGTTTGCCAGGAGTTGGCTGTTTTGATGATTTCCCTCTCTTCCAGCGCTGATCATACTCTTATTTTGGGAAAGGTAATGGTCTTTGGGGAAATACTCCTGGGAGGTGGATGGTTGCTCTTTGCAATGACGTTTGCACGTATAGATGAGCTTGAAGTCTTTCGTAAAAATCGTCTCTGGCTCAGTCTTTATTTTCTTATTTTCTTTTCTTTTTTGGCGTTTCCGCTTTTTAGTGAGGTTTTAGTGATCGGCTTAAAACCTGAGGTGCTAAAAATAAATGCCACAGCTTCTGTTTTTTTCGTTCTTTACCTTGTTGTGCTCGTGTTTATTTTGATGAATTTAGAGCAAACTTTTCGTGCATCTTCTGGCGGGACTCGTTACCAGATCAAGTACATGATTCTGGGTTCGGGGGGGATCGTCGCTTTCGAGATCTACCGTACGGGACAGGTCCTTCTTTTTTCTTCAATCTCGATGGATTTTACTCTGCTATTCGCCTTCGGGGTGATCTTGTGTTATTTTTTGTTGTCATTTTCAATTGTCCGGCATAGACTGCTCAATGTTGATCTTTTTGT
>VAOX01023386.1_pt1 | contig 10651 bp, 11 predicted proteins | sample 3393891 | NCBI WGS metagenome assembly VAOX01 (sample SAMN08290429, study PRJNA428436) | hydrothermal vent metagenome | isolation source: Deep-sea hydrothermal vent chimney | place: Indian Ocean: Southwest Indian Ridge | depth 2822 m m | reverse complement strand
GTACTCCTTTGCTTAATCCTTAAGCGGTTCCCTGTAAAACAGATGTTATTTTATCGCATTTACAGGCTTAAGGTTACACGTTTAGGTCGATGTTATGCAATGTTAATCACTATTTATGACGAACGGTTGTATGCTTTTTATACAGAATGGACTATTTATGTCTATTTTTTAAATTTAACGAAATTAGAATTACGTTAACATCATCACTGGTATGAGCATAGCGCCTTAGTCAATTCATTTAGCTGTGAGTAGCGGTTTATGCTTAAACTGGCTTACAGCATTATATTGAATATTAAGATAGACGTTATTATTGCCACGGCTTCGGTAATTTCAATTAATGCGCCGGTGGTATCGCCTGTCATTCCGTTTAGGCGATTAAGCATTAGATAGCGTAATAACAGCATGACGATCACGGCGGATAACAGCACAACCAGACTATAAAAATTCACTATGCTTAGCAGTACAACAATAGCAAGTAGCATTCCGTATGCTAGTTTACGTGGAATATGCTGCGCGATGGTACTCGCAATGCCCGACTGGCTGACATAGGGCGTTATTAAAAATAACAGCACGGCTAGCGCCCTACCAATGACTGGCACCACTACAATGACAAACAGTGTTGAGTGAGTAATTTCAGTTAATGCGGCAAATTTTAATAATAAAATTAATACAATCCAGAACACACCGGCTGGTCCGCAGTTTGGATCTTTCATTATTTCGAAACTGCGTTTTTTTGTTTCGTCTTTATTGGCTTTGGTGCCGCCTAACCAGGCATCGGCGCTATCGGCAAGGCCGTCGAGGTGCAAGCCTCCGGTAATCAAAACCCAAATGGTTAATGCTATTGCAGCGGATATTACGTTTGAAATTGGTGTGATGAAATACATTACACCATATAAAACTGCGCCGATGATTAAACCAACTATGGGGTAATACAATAATGACATGCCCTGCTGCTGCGGTGTAATGTCAGTGGGTGTTGTTACCGGTATGCGGGTTAACAACTGTAGGGCTATTCGAAATGGCGTTGTCATAATTTACTGTTTAAAAATAATAATCGCGGAGTGGCTTCGGTAGCGATGCCTGTTAGTTCAATTCGCGTGATGCCTCCGTGTTTAATATCGAGACGAAATAAATTGTTGTCGGGCATGCCTAATACCGTTTGTACAATAGTCCGGATCACTCCGGCATGGGACACGATACACACGTGTTTATTGATGACACTAATTATAGTGGACTGCCAAGCATTAAGTATGCGTTTTTTAAACAGTAAATACTGTTCACCATTGGGTGGTGTGTTATTAACAGGATCGGCCCAGAATTTTTTTAAGGCTTCTGGATTGTTTTGCATTAATTGTTTTGCGGTTTGACCTTCAAAATCACCGAAATGAATTTCCTGGATACGGGGTTCGATGGTTAATGGAATATTATTATTACCCGAGAGTTCTTCGGCGTAGATTTTGCAACGTTTTAACGGTGAGCTAATTATACTATCCCAAGGAGCATAACCCAACGACGCGCCGCGCATTTGTTGCCAGCCTTTTTCGCTTAAGATACTGTCGGTACTGCCGAGGTAACACGAACCACTGATGGTTTCACCGTGTCGGATTAAATCTATAATGGTATGCGGTACAATTGACATGATTAATTAGTTTTATTACTCACTGCTGCTTGTTCAAAAGTGGCCATTTTATTGTGTAGGTTTAGTGCTAGCTCGATGGTTGCTAACGATAATGCTGCGCCGCTGGCTTCACCTAGGCGCATGTTCAAACTGAGTAATGGTTTTACATTTAATGACTTTAATATTATTTGATGTCCGGGTTCGGCTGACTCGTGACTGAAGAACATCCAGTCTTTTGAATTTGGTGCTATGTGTGTTGTGACTAATGCTGCAACACTGCAAATAAAACCATCCACTAAAATTGGGATGCCGTGTTGTGCACAGGCGAGATAGGCGCCAACTAGTGCTGCGATTTCGAAACCTCCCACAGTTTGTAACACCAGGATAGGATCAAGCTCGCCGGTCTCATTCAAAAAGTTTTTTTGGTGAAGGTCAATTGCTTTTTGAATGATGATGGATTTATTTTTTACGGCGGATTGATTCAGACCGGTGCCTGGGCCAACTAAATTGGATGCCGATTGGTTGAGTAACACGCTTGCGATAGCGGTTGCGGATGAGGTATTGGCTATTCCCATTTCACCACCGATAAAAACATCGACTGAATTTATATTGGCTTGTTTTATAAATTCGGCTCCGGTGTTTAGGGCTTGGTAACAGTGTTTTTGAGTCATTGCGGGTTCGACTGCAAAGTTTTTAGTACCGGCTGCAATTCGTTTTGATATTACACCTTTTAAATTTTCTGCTTCTACCACGGTGCCCATGTCGATGATGTGTAATGGGATGTTCATGCTCTCGGCTATGACACTAATGGCTGCGCCGCCGTTTGAAAAGTTACGGATCATTTCGGTAGTGACAGCTTGAGGAAATGCTGAGACATTTTCATTGGCTATGCCGTGATCGGCTGCAAATATCGCTATCATGGGGTTTTCAATTGTGGGGGATAGGGTTTCTTGCCAGACTGAAAATTTTATGGCGATATCTTCTAATGCACCGAGTGAACCGGGTGGTTTGGTTAGTTGTGATTGATGGTTTACTGCTAACTCGTGGAATGAATTAGTAATTGATTTTACTGGTTTTTTTAGCCACTCGTTCACTTTTTTAATTCCTGTTACTTAATTTGAAATAAGTGAGTATAACTTAATATGCTTTAATCGCTAAGTGCTTTTGTGGTTTGTGGACCCCGGCCTAAACCATGTGACCTGAGCAAAGCCAGGAAATACTTAATGAACGACGCAGGAGTTCTAAAGTGCCGGGGTGACGGTTTGAATTGTGATTGGGTTCAACCTTCACGTCTGCCGGTTATGGTTTAATTAATATTATTTTCAATCATACTGACTATCGTCTTTAATTATTTGCGGAATACCCGCTACCATAAAAATAACTTGATCGCAGTTTTTTGCTAGTTGTTGGTGTAGTAAACCGGTTAGGTCACAAAACTGTCGGGATAATTCGCCCATTGGAACAATGCCTAACCCTACTTCGTTGCTCACAAAAATGATATCACCCTCTAGTGCGGTTACTGAATCACAAAAATGCGTTAACTGCTTTTCTAGACTGCTTATTTTAACGGGGGGGTCTTGTAGTAATAAGTTGGTTAACCATAGAGTAAGGCAATCAACCAATACGTAACTTTTTTTATTAACAGTTTGTTGTAATGTTTCGAGTAGTTTTATTGGCTCTTCTATATTTTGCCATTGAGTGCCACGTTGTTGTTGGTGTTTTTGAATACGGCGTTCCATCTCTGGATCGTTGTTATTTTTTGTTGCGGTTGCAATGTAGATTGCTTGTAGTTGGCTTTTTAATACCTGCTCTTCAGCAAACCGACTCTTGCCAGAACGCGCACCACCGAGTATTAAGGTTTTCATTCGATAGTGTTACGACGATGTCGGCTTATGATAACCAACCGACCATGGTTAACACCGCTAGAATGGCTAACAATGCGATACTGGTTCGTTGGGTTAGTGATAATGCTTCTTTTACAAATTCATAATCAGGCTTTGTTTCTGAGGTGATTTCTTTTTGGAACGATTCATCGTGCATTGCACCTAGTCCAGATTTAACGATTATTTCGTTACTATCGCGTTTCCATAGAGCCGACCATTCGGTTAGATGGCTTAATGCACCGATAAAACTACCTGCAACAGCAAAACCCAGTACACAAATTCTTGCGCTTGGCCAGATCATAATGTCATAAAAATCATGAGCGGCTTTTGAGTAGCCACTATTAATAGCACTTTCTTTTTCTTTTAGCATGCACGCCATTCTAAATAATACTGCACCCAGTGGCCCTAACATAACAAACCAAAATAGCACGCCGACGATACGATCGTTGGTTGCGATAAACAGTTCTTGTTTTACATCTTGGGCGATAATAGCCGGGTTTCCAGTGATGTCCTTTTTTAAAAACTTTTCAGCATATAATGCTGAAGCTTCTAGATCATCTTTTTCTACGGCATCAAGATATCGGGTTACTTGACGACTAGGATCTTTTGGCCCTAAACAATATAAAACCGTTGTGACAGCTATCACTAGGCCGGTAAAACTAATTACCTCGACATCTTTAAGTGCGTAATAAAATACAGTCCAGATAGGGATGGCAATTCCGGCAACGATAATAATCAAGCCCAACGGACCATCTCGAAATGAATAGGCTTGTAATTTAGCAAGAATAAAATCGGTGTATTTTTCGAACCACATAAATTGACGCAGGTGATCTAAATTTCCGAAAAAACGTTCTATCGCTAGACAGAGTAATATCGTTATTAAACTCATAAGTGGTCAAGATATTCCAAATTAGGATTCAGTGAAACTATTATAATACATTCTTTACTACAATCTTTATTTTTCGTACTGATCCAACTTTGTATGGAGGTAGTCCCAATCAAATGCCTGTCCTGGATCGGTTTTTCGACCTGGCGCGATGTCACTGTGCCCCGTCATGGTATGCCGCGTTAATAACGGATAAGCATGATACAAGTGGTGCAAAACTTCAGCGAGCTGAATGTATTGCTCTTCGGTATACGGGATGTCGTCGACCCCTTCTAGCTCGATACCAATTGAAAAATCATTGCAATTTTCACGTCCCTTGTATTTCGATTCACCCGCATGCCAAGCACGTTTTGTAAATGGTACAAATTGCGTCAAAACACCTTCACGATTAATCAGCAAATGTGCCGATACGCGTAGATTAACAATATCTTGAAAATACGGGTGTTCAGTGGCGGACAAACTATTGGTGAATAATTGTTCAATATAACCGTCGCCGAATCGCCCTGGCGGTAAACTAATACCATGAATGACGATTAAGCTGATGTCATCCGTATCTGGCCGTTCATTGCAGTTAGGTGACGCTATACTGTGAACTCCCTGAATTTTACCGCTACTGTTATCTATTTTCATTTGTTATTTTAGTGATTTAGCTGTTATACGATTATAATTTAAACTGAGTCTTATTCTATATCATATATCACCAGTCTGAAAAATGTTGAAATTTGCGCCTTTTATCACGTCACACGACGCTCTAAAATTGTTCGTAAAATAGACGCTGGTCTTTAGCAGCAATACTCGTTATAAAGAGCCTTACACAGCTAACTGTGTCAAAAATAAAAATAAAAATACTAAATAAAGGAGAATAAAATGGCTCAGTGGTATTCAAAAATAGCCGACAGTTGCTCAGCGGATAATTCCGATTCTGTGATGGAGTTACTAACAAATTGCACTGGTGCAATTGATGGCTTACTTTGGAACAATATACTGACATTGAGCTTATTCCTGCTCACTGGTTTATTTTTGACCATCCGTATGGGATTCATTCAAATACGGGGCTTCAGACATGCGGTGCAATTAGTTCGTGGTAAACACGATAATCCAAATGATGATGGTGAGGTAAACCATTTTCAGGCACTCTCAACCGCGTTATCCGCCACTGTCGGGACGGGGAATATTGCCGGAGTTGCGACCGCCATTTCACTGGGCGGCCCGGGTGCTTTGTTCTGGATGTGGGTAACGGCTATATTTGGTATGGCCACCAAATTTACCTCGTGCACGCTGGCGGTAAAGTTTCGACGGATTGATCCCAATGGTAATATTTCGGGTGGTCCCATGTATACCTTGCTTTATGCACTTAAAATGCGCAAAACAGCGATGTTCTTTGCGGTATTTGCGGTCATTGCCTCATTTGGAATTGGTAATTTGGTGCAAGCCAATTCGGTGGTCGATGGCATTGCGTATTTATTTCCACTAATGAGAACCGATGAGGGTCAGTATTTAAAACTCGGCCTTGGAATTATTATGGCGGTATTGGTTGGTTTGGTCATTATCGGTGGCGTTAAACGTATCGCTAAAGTAGCCAGTATTTTAGTACCGTTCATGACCGTGATTTATATATTTGCTGCTCTGATTGTATTACTCAACCATATCACGGAGATACCTGCTGCTTTTTCAACCATTTTTTATTATGCATTTAATCCCTACTCGATTGGTGGTGCGGTTATCGGTGAAGCTGTTCGGTGGGGTGTTGCTCGAGGGGTGTTTTCGAATGAAGCCGGTCTAGGCTCGTCGCCAATTGCACATGCCGCGGCCAAAACCAATGAACCAGTGCGCGAAGGTTTAGTGGCAATGCTGGAACCATTTATTGATACCTTAATCGTTTGCACACTAACCGGCTTGGTTATTATCGTCAGTGGTGTTTATATCGACCGGCCCGATGATCTGGTTGGTTCGGCGTTAACGGCTTCTGCATTTAGCGAGACATTGAGTACCTTTGGTGGCTTTGTAGTTGGTATTGGTTTAAGTTTGTTTGCGTTTTCTACCATGGTGGCATGGTCCTATTACGGTGATCGTGCGATTAAATTTTTATTTGGTGAAGTCGCAGTACTGCCCTATCGAATTATTTATGTTTTAATTATTATTGTTGGCTCAATAGTCAAGTTAGAGTTAGTGTGGAATATTGCCGATATAAGTAATTTATTTATGGCAATACCTAATATTATCTCGTTATTGTTACTCGCTACTTTAGTCAAAAAATTAAGCGATCAGTACTTTGATGATCCTAACAATTTAGTCCCGCGTTAATTCGCAAAAACGGAAAAGACACGACACTATTTGCCCCTGCTGTGGGCAAATAAGTTATACTGAATCAAAAGAAATTTATTTATGTCCATTTTATTTAGATCATCTCGTTTTGTTTTTAAAGGTATTCGTAATGTTTAACATCCTAGCTCGAACATGTATTGCTCTTCTTATTGTCACCCTTTCTGGCTGCAGTACCTTATCTATTCCTGATTGGGTTGAAGGAAAAAGTGAGCATTACATAACTAAAACCTATTTACTGGGACACGGGCTTGGACAAAACGTATCCGATGCCGAAGAATCAGCGGCTCGATTAATCATTTTACAATTTAAATCAGTCACCACCTCTGAAGAACAAAGCTCACAAGCCAATATTATTTTTAATCAAATAGAATTTGAAGAGCCGTGGCTTAATACCAATACCAACCAACATCATGTATTGGCCTATGTCTCGCGCGATAAAATAGCCACCTTAATCCAAAATAAAATGCTAGCGTTAGACGAACTAACCTATCAGTTTTTTGAACAAGCAAAAGCAACAACTGATTTATTAGAACAAACCAGTTTTGTAAATAGTGCAATAAATGCGCAAGTACGTCGCATAAAATTAAAACCCCTTTTAAAAATAATACTCAGTGAATACGATACTCCTAGCGCCTATAATGTTGCGCGCTTAACTAAAGTTCGCGAGCAATTACAAAAACGCATCAATCTAAAACTCGACTTTAAAAGTGACTCGTTAGGTGAACTGGATTTAATAATGAAACGCAGCTTGGATGCCGCCGGTTTTATCCGAAATGAAAACAATCGTTCGAGCAATCACTTACTAATTGAGCTAACGCTTGATGAACAAACCTTACCCCTACCATCAGGCTTGATGTCGATGAAAGGAACCTTAGATATTACCTTGAATCACGATGGCGATGACAGTATTCGAGGGCAATATCAATGGAAGTTTGATGTTACCGCGAAAGATCGAGACACATTGATAAAAAAATCACGTGAGATACTCACCACCAAATTAAATGCCAATCTCAAAAAAGCCTTAATGGACATGATGCTAATTGACTATGAACACGAGCATGATGATAACTTGCCAAATCAAGATTACCTTGATTTTGATATGCCCGAATTTAATAAACCGGATGACAATCAATCAAACCAAAATCCATCAAAAACAAAAACAGACACTAGCGGAACAGCAACTGACGCAACGCCAAAATTGTCAATTAAAAAATTCAAAAAGACAACTACAGTGACTAATGAACTTGAAAATAAAAAATCAGATTCTACCACTATATCAAACAATACCAAGAACGCTAACACCATGCCAGATGTCAAGAGTACACCAACACCGTCCAAATCAGCTCAGGACAAACTATACGATGACTTGGAATTGGATAATGATATTCTAAATAGCGAAGATCCAATTGGCTCCTTACCACCTCTAGCGAACTAAGGATAATAATGTCAGTTACATTACCGTCATTAGACAGCATTGAGCAGCAAGTTAAAGTCGCCCTTGATGAAGACATCGGCGCCGGTGATGTAACAGCAGAATTAATTGACATCAAACAACAAGCGCATGCAACTGTAATTTGCAGAGAACCCGGAATTTTGTGTGGTGCGGCATGGTTTGATTTGGTTTTTAAACAACTTGATCCAAACATTAATATACATTGGTTAATTTCTGATGGTGCCGTATTAAAAGCCAACCAAGAAATTTGTACCTTTAATGGGCCAGCACGAACATTATTAACGGGTGAACGTACCGCATTAAATTTTTTGCAATCATTATCCGGAACTGCCACTACCGTACAACAATACGTTCACGTTATCTCGGGAACAAAAACAAGATTACTCGATACCCGTAAAACTATTCCCGGTTTACGTCAGGCACAAAAGTATGCCGTGCGTTGTGGTGGTGGTGAGAACCATCGTATTGGTTTATACGACATGGTGTTGATAAAAGAGAACCACATAGAAAGTGCCGGTTCAATTACATTGGCGTTACATGCGGCACAACGACTCCACCCTAATCTGCCAATCGAAGTTGAAGTCGAAAAATTAATTGAACTTGAAGAAGCACTTGATGCTGGTGCAGTACGCATTTTACTCGACAACATGAATAACGAGGTATTAACCCAAGCGGTAAAAATGAACCGCGGTCGTGCCAAGCTTGAAGCCTCTGGTAATGTTACTCTCGAGACCTTACGCGATATTGCACTTACCGGTGTTGATTATATATCAATTGGTGCTATCACAAAAAACCTCAATTCTCTCGATTTATCCCTGATTTTAACCGCTATATAAGCTTGTCATTATATAGATAAATTATTTTCAAAAAATTACGTTAAATATGAGTGGATTCATTGACGAATCGCAAACTGTCATATATACCTTTTAATTATCAAGCTTTTGTTTTTAATCAACCCCCCAACAAAGCATTAAAAGGAAAAAATATGAAACTATCAACAAAAGGGCGCTACGCAGTGACAGCCATGATGGAAGTAGCACTTAAAGCAAATAAAGGGCCTATAACTCTGGCAGACATTTCCGTAACGCAGGGAATATCAAATTCATATTTAGAACAGCTCTTTAGTCAATTACGACGACATGGTTTAGTGAAAGGCGTACGAGGCCCACGCGGTGGCTACAGCCTTGCAAAAGACATTAATGAAATAACCATTGCAGACATTATTATCGCTGTTGATGATAAGACCAAAACGGTTAACGCAGATTCAGTTGCCGAAGCCAGTACCACTAAAGCACCCTCTCTCACTGATGAGATGTGGCAACGTTTAAGTAAACAGTTATTTGATTTCTTAAGTGGCTTAACTTTGGCTGATTATGTTGAGCAATCTAACGTGACATCAATTACGCCTAATGCGGCTCAAACAATTCCACAGCAACATCATTAATAATAGGTAAGTTCACATCACGCAAAGGATTGCGTTGTTGTTGTTAATCTTTTTTGAATTTATTTAATATTTGAAACATCGAATTTCCTGAATCCTTTTCTTTTGCACTAGCGATGGCATTTGATTTTTCCATGTCCTGTAACTCTTGGTCACGTAATTCTTGTTCCAATTCTAAATTTTTCTGAATTTGAGCCTTTAGATCATCGCCCATATCCAATCCAAAAAAGTCATCAACCTCGTGCGTGATGTAGCGTGCTAAATGATCCATAAATTCGGATTTTACATCCTCCACTTGCAAACGACGACTTTTTAAACCAAATTCTTCAAAATTTCTGACTTTTAAACTAATGCAGGAATTTTCAATATCGGCAGAAAATTCAAAACCAACATGCACCGTTGATTTGATTGTAAAATCGGCTGCGACCACAGTATGCACACGATCATATTCATTTTGTTGGCGGAATTCAAGTGACGTTGTTTTAAGATAGTCCGACACCCTTCCAACATTTTTTCCACCTTCGATACTGAATTTTTTAGGCTCAGGCTTGGTGCAACTAAACTTCAACATAATTTGCGTCATGTTCTGACGACTATCAACGTATAAAGAGTAATCTGCTTGCTTTAGATCTTTTAAACGACCTAGGGAAGCCAGGTTGTAATTCACAAACACTTCATGGTCAAGATAATTAAGATGCTCTACAACTTCATTCAAGAAACCATACAAGTCTTTTAAAGCGGGGATAATCGATTCTTTATAAAACAGTTCTCTTTTTTCACGCGCAAGCTGTAGCTGATCTTCATCCGCCTTTTTAGAACCGGATTTTTTTCGTAACTCGTCTAAATAACCCATTAAATTCTCATCTTATTTTTATATTTACACTGGTAAATAGATGGTATTTCAGATCATGTTATTTATCTAGTAAAAATAACCGTCATTAATACAAAATAATATCGTCTAATTTTAGTTGTTATGAAGTAAATACGATTAAATAATTTGAAAGTATCGAAACAGGACGTTTCGATGAAAAAAATGGCTAAATTC
>VAOX01023118.1_pt1 | contig 10663 bp, 11 predicted proteins | sample 3393891 | NCBI WGS metagenome assembly VAOX01 (sample SAMN08290429, study PRJNA428436) | hydrothermal vent metagenome | isolation source: Deep-sea hydrothermal vent chimney | place: Indian Ocean: Southwest Indian Ridge | depth 2822 m m | reverse complement strand
TATTAGGTGTTGGAGGTGGCGCAGTTATTCATCAATTACACCGTTATATTAAGCCCACTGAAATAATTGGGGTTGAATTAAATTCGGTACATATTATGTTAGCGAAGCGTTTTTTTGGCATAACGAAGAGGCATGCTCATCTGGTAGAGGCTGATGCAATAAAGTGGTTAGATAATTATTCAGGCCCCCCTTTTGATTTGATTATTGAAGATTTGTTTACAGAAGAAGAGGGTGAGCCTATTCGTGTCGCAAAAGCTAATAAAGCATGGTTCGAAAAATTAAATTCTCATTTAAGCCCAGAAGGTGTTTTGGTGATGAATTTTATTAGTGTTAAAGATTTAAAAAATAGTGCAGGACTATCGTATAAAAAAATATCGGCAATGTTTAAGTCCTCTTTTCAATTTACTTTAACGCATTATGATAATGCAATTGGTGCTTTTTTGAAAAAAACAGCAACAAGCAAAATGTTACGGCAACGTATCCATAATATTGCTGCTCTTAACAAAAGTAAAAAGCTAGACTTTCATATGAGAAAAATAAAATAACAAAAACATTATTGTGGGTGAATGATGGCTTTATATACGAAAAAATTTAACCAATCATGTTTTGATGTTAATAATTCTATTTTAGAAAAGTTTGAGTTATTAAAGGATGATGATTTTAAAGAAAAAACACATTTATTTAATGATCGTTATGAAAATATTTATTTGGATGTGGATGTAATACCTGAGTTAAACGTTATTGTTGAAGCCGCTATAAAATATTCCGAAAATATTTTGAATGTTAAGAAAGAAAAGTTAGCTTTTGGTTTTTGGATGAATTTGATGCATGAAGGTGATGTGACAACGGCACATACACATGATGATGACGATGAAGTTTTATCGTGTGTGTATTATATTCGCGTTCCTGAAAACTCAGGTGATTTAATTATTACAGAAAATAATAAGCAAACGGTCATTAAAGCAGAAGAAGGGGTGTTTGTTTTTTTCTCACCACAGACATTACATGAAGTTACTGAAAACAAAAGCCATCAATCACGCTTATCTATTGCTTTTAATTTTGGCTTAGTGTGAACATAGATTTTTTATATTAAGTTCTGTCGAAACGGATTCGTTACATTCTTCACAAATGCCATGAGAAAAATCAGCTCCGGTATGTTTATGTAAGTACGATTCAAAAGGTATCCATTCACCATCTGAATCACGAATTTTCCGGCAATATGAACAGATGCCTATAATGCCTTTGTTTAAACCTAATAATTTTGTAATGTCACGATACTCTTCAATCACATATTTTATCTCACCATTTTTTTCTACTATCGGGGTAGTGGTAAGCTCTTCAACGACAGCATGGTCTTCAATCCAGTAGTGATGTATAGCGGACTCGGTTTTTCGTGATAAAAAACTTCTTCTTGCTGGGCATGAACCAGCTTCTTTATGTCCACAGCCTTCTGCAAAATTATATGCCGCATTAAAACATTTTTGTCCAACAGTATTATTATTTTGCGGACATAATCGTTGTTGAAAGGCATTATTTGCTTCAATAATATTAAAGTTTTTATCGATGACCACAATAGCTGTCTGCATGAGATCAATGATACGAACATTTTTCATGGAAAAGCTCCTTTGGGGAGAAGAACATTCCTGATTCTATGGTTATATGTTTAGTTATTTTGTGTGATTATTACTTTGTACCCTTTCTAAAAAAAATGCACGTTATTTGAGGTGAAAATTTAGTGATATTGTTCGAGATGAGCGGTTTACTTGATCTGGATCAATAGATTTAGATGGATCAAGATGATGGCTTATCTTTCACCATAATAGACTTGGCTGATGAAGTAATTTTCTATGCCCTTAGGGGTTTCGACTTTCACTTCATCATCGACCTGTTTTTTCATGAGGGCTTTTGCTACGGGAGAATCCATGCTGATCCAGCCTTTTTTTGCATCAAATTCATCGGGCCCCACAATACGGTAGGTTTTTTTTTCGCCATCATTATCCTCTAAGGTGACCCAGGCAGCAAAAAATATTTGTTTTGGATTACTGGGAATGTTGGTGACGATTTTGAGATCAGGCAAACGTTTTTGCAGGTAGCGAATACGGTAATCAATTTCACGCAGTTCTTTTTTTCGATAAATATATTCTGCATTTTCAGAGCGATCACCTTCTGCCGCAGCTGCAGATAAAATTTTGACCACGTAAGCGCGGCGTTTCCAAAGTGCTTTTAATTCGGCATCAAGTTTCGCGTAGCCATCAGCCGTAATGTAGGGTGAGGCTTTAGGTTGAGGTGGTCGATAGCGTCCCATTAAAAAGTTTTATTCAGCATCATCTAATGTTTGTTGCTGTTGCTTGATACTTTGTTGCATTTTATTTGCCATCTCTTTTGCAGACTTGAGTGCATCTGTTTGGTTTTTCCAAACATGATCACCATTGGTCTCTTTTTTCTTTATTTCGTCCTGCTTGTCATCGCTACATGCGCTGATAGTGAGGATAAAAATAGAGAAAATGCTGATAAAAATATTTTTTTTAAATTTTGTCATATCTTCTGCCTTTTAGGTATTTAGAGAGTATAAACGATATTGAGTATGAGAATAAAAGTGTATTTTGCTAAAATGCTCGGCATTTATTCTGCTAAATATAGTAGACTAGCGGCTCTTTAAATTCTCGGTAAAACCTCACATCATGGCGTTAATTAAACTCGAATCTGCCAGTTTGGCATATGGACACGTTCCCTTATTAGACAAAGTAGAGCTTCAAATAGATGTGGGCGAGCGCGTGTGTTTAGTTGGGCGAAACGGCGCGGGCAAGTCCACCCTCATGCGGGTGATGGAAGGCGTGGCGGAGCTGGATGAAGGCGGAATATGGAAAAAGCCAGATTTGCGTATAGCCTGCCTTTCTCAAGAAGTCCCTCAATTAGATGACCTGAGTGTTTACGATGTAGTGGCAGGTGGCTTAGATCGCATGGGTAAAGTTATTGCCGACTATCATCACGTTTTGCATGAGATGGAAACGGATTTTACGGATGCGCTTAATAACAAACTCGCGCGACTACAAGATGATATTGATTCTCACGATGGTTGGAACCTCGAACAACGTATCACCACCGTGATTACCAAATTAGAATTACCCGAAGATGCTTTAATGGGCTCACTATCAGGCGGCTATAAACGCCGAGTGATGTTGGCACGAGCATTAGTGCTTGAACCTGAATTAATTTTATTAGATGAACCTACCAATCACCTTGATGTTGAAGCGATTCAGTGGATGGAAGAGTTTTTATTAGGCTTTAATGGTGCGGTTTTATTTATTACTCATGATCGTACTTTTTTACGTCATTTAGCAACTCGCATAGTTGAATTAGATCGTGGCAAACTCACCTCTTGGCCGGGAAATTATGATACCTATATAAAAACAAAAGAAGAACGTGCGATTATTGAAGAACAACAAAACGCCTTATTTGATAAAAAGCTTGCACAAGAAGAAGTTTGGATTCGTCAGGGCATTAAAGCGCGCCGTACCCGTAATGAAGGGCGTGTGCGAGCATTAGAACAGTTACGACGAGAGCGTACTGCACGTTTAAATAAAGTTGGCAATGTAAATCTACAAGTTGAAAGTGGTGAGTCATCAGGGAAAATTGTTATTGAAGCTGAGGGGATATCAAAATCATTTGCTGATAAAACGATTGTTAAGTCACTCACAACCAAAGTTATGCGTGGTGATCGTATTGGTATTTTAGGCCCCAATGGAGTAGGAAAAAGCACCTTATTAAAAATGCTACTTGGAGAATTAGAACCTGATACCGGTAGTGTTCATTTAGGGACTAAACTTTCAGTTGCCTACTTTGATCAGCAACGTGCAGTACTTGACCCAGAAAAAACGGTTGCAGATAATCTTAACTTTGGTAGTGATACGATTACCATTAATGGTAAATCTCGCCATGTAATGAGTTATTTGCAAGATTTTCTTTTTCCTCCTGCGCGTGTTCGTTCACCCGTTAAATCTTTGTCGGGTGGTGAACGTAATCGTTTATTACTGGCTCGTTTATTTATTCAACCCGCAAATCTACTGGTCTTAGATGAACCCACTAATGACTTAGATGTTGAAACATTAGAATTGTTAGAAGAATTACTTTGTAATTATGATGGAACGCTTATATTAGTCAGCCATGATCGTACATTTTTAGATAATGTTGTCACCAGTACATTAGCGTTTGAAGGCGACGGTGAAATAAATGAATATGTGGGTGGTTATGAAGATTGGTTAAGACAGTCACGTAAAAGCAAATCAGATGTAAAAACTAAAAAGGTTGAAAAAAAAACTAAACCTGAAAAGAAGAAAACAAAGCTGAGCTATAAAGACCAATTTGAGTTGGATACATTACCGCAAAAAATTGAAAAACTAGAAAGTGAACAAGAACAAATTCAAAATAAAATTGCGGAACCTGATTTTTATCAACAAGAAAAAAAAGATGTTGATAAAATATTGGCACGATTAAATGAGTTAGAAAAAGAACTTGAAATATCCTATGCGCGTTGGGAAGAATTAAGTGATTAAGTTTTACTCTTTCCACATATCAACCATTAATTATAAATAAAAGCACATGTCTAAATGAATATAGAAAAAACTATTGCCAATGAACTGGGTGTTAAACTTGCTCAAGTTGAAGCCACCATTACACTATTAGATGAAGGTTCTACTGTACCTTTTATTTCTCGTTATCGTAAAGAAGTCACCGGTAGTTTAGATGATACTCAGTTGCGTACACTTGAAGAACGTTTGAATTATTTACGTGAGTTAGAAGAACGCCGTGAAACAGTTTTAAAAACCATCGAAGAACAAGGCAAATTAAGTGATGAACTTAAAAAATCTATTTTAGATGCTGATACGAAAACACGGCTAGAAGATCTTTATGCACCCTATAAACCTAAACGCCGTACTAAAGCACAAATTGCGCGTGAAGCAGGTATTGAACCATTATTAGATGCTTTGTTAGAAGACTTCACGCTTGCTCCAGAAGAAATCGCAAATAACTATATTAATGAAGATGCAGATTTTAAAGATGCTGAAGCTGTTTTAGAAGGCGCACGGCAAATATTGATGGAGCGCGCTGCTGAAAATGCCGATCTTGTGGGTGAATTAAGAGACACTTGTTGGAATAAAGGTGAACTCACTGCAACAGTGATTGCAGGAAAAGAGAAAGAAGGGGCAAAATTTAAAGATTATTTTGAATTCTCTGAGAACATCAATAAAATTCCTTCACATCGCGCCTTGGCGTTATTTCGTGCACGTAACGAAGGTATTTTAAGAGTTAAATTAAGTATTCCTATGCAAGACGATATTGACTCACCTTTAGACATGGGATTGTGCGACAGTATTGTGGCGTCACATTTTGGTTTTTCACAAAAAGAACGACCCGCCGATAAATGGTTATTAGAAAGTGCGCGTTGGGCTTGGCGAGTTAAAATTTCAATGCAGCTAGAATCGGAATTAAATTTACGTTTGCGTGAGTCTGCTGAAGAAGAAGCAATACGTGTATTTGGTGAAAATATGCGTGATTTATTATTAGCTGCACCAGCGGGTGCACGTACCACACTTGGTTTAGATCCCGGTTTACGAACCGGAGTTAAAGTTGTTGTTGTTGATGCTATTGGAAAACTTGTAGATACCGCAGTTATATATCCACATGCCCCTAAAAATCAATGGGATCAATCTATTCATGTGCTTGCTGAACTTGCAAAAAAACATCGTGTTGAATTGGTTGCAATTGGTAATGGCACCGCATCACGTGAAACCGATAAGCTCACTAATGAATTAATGACAAAGTATCCAGAATTAAAATTAACCAGTTTAGTCGTGAGTGAAGCCGGTGCATCTGTTTACTCTGCTTCAGAGTTGGCGGCAAAAGAATTTCCAGATTTAGATGTTACCTTTCGTGGCTCTGTTTCTATTGCGCGTCGCTTACAAGATCCTTTAGCAGAATTAGTTAAAATTGATCCTAAAGCCATTGGTGTAGGGCAATATCAACATGATGTTAACCAACACCAGTTAGCGCGTAAGTTAGAAGCTGTGGTTGAAGATTGTGTGAATTCGGTTGGCGTAGATGTAAATATGGCATCGGCACCGTTATTGAAACGCGTTGCAGGTTTAAGCGACAGCATGGCAGAAAATATTGTTTCTTATCGTGAATCAAATGGTGCATTTAAAAATCGTCAAGAAATTCTGAATGTTTCTCGCTTAGGACCTAAAGTCTTTGAGCAAGCCGCGGGTTTTTTAAAAATTTCCGATGGAGATAATCCACTTGATGCTTCATCTGTTCATCCGGAAGCATATCCGGTGGTTAAAAATATATTAGAAAAAAATGATCGCAGCATGAAACAAGTGATTGGTGAACGCTCATTTTTATCGTCTCTCGCGGCAAATGATTATGTTATAGAAGGTTTTGGTGAACCTACTGTACAAGACATTATTAAAGAACTTGAAAAACCGGGTAGAGATCCCCGACCTGAATTTAAAACTGCGAGCTTTAAAGACGGTGTTGAAAAAGTCAGCGACTTAAAAGAAGGCATGATTCTCGAAGGAGTGATAACCAATATTACAAATTTTGGGGCTTTTGTTGATATTGGTGTGCATCAAGATGGTTTGGTTCATATCTCAGTTATTGCAGATAAATTTGTGAAAGACCCTCATGATGTTGTGAAAACGGGTGAAGTGGTCAAAGTCAAAGTGATGGATATTGATATGAAACGTAATCGTATTGCCTTGTCTATGCGCTTAACTGAAGAAATTGAACGTAAAGTAAAAGCAGCTACGAAAACAACAAATAAATCTCAGCAACAAAAAACACAGCGTCGTCAGACAAAAAATAATGCATCTGCAGGGGGCACTATGGCTCAGGCTTTTGCAAACTTAAAAAAATAAAGCCCTGATGAATCTTGAAATACGTTAGAAATAACGACATATGACAATTTAGCGGTATACTGTTTGTCATGGAAATAATTGATACCCATTGCCATTTAGATGTTACTAGTTTCGATAAGGATCGAGATGATGTGCTCGAACAATGTCGGAAACAGGGTATTACTAAAATTATTGTTCCAGCCATAATCGCTAAAACATGGAATAACCTACTTAACTTATGCAAAAAAGAAAAAGGTTTATATCCTACTTTAGGTTTACATCCCATTTTTATTGAACAACATGATGAAAGTGATCTTGCCTTATTAGAAAACACATTAAAAAATAACCTTCCTGTTGCTATAGGTGAGATTGGGTTAGATTTTTATAGTAAAGAGCTGGATAAAAATAAACAAGTTATGCTGTTTGAACAACAATTATTCTTAGCGAAAAAATATCATCTTCCCGTTATTTTACATGTGAGAAAAGCACATGATCAAGTTTTACAGTTATTAAAAAAAATAAAAGTAAAGGGCGGATTTTGCCATGCATTTAATGGCAGCATTCAACAAGCAGAAAAATATATTGAACTTGGTTTTAAATTAGGTTTTGGTGGAACATTGACTTATACAAACTCAAAAAAAATTCATCAGTTAGCTACCGCTATACCATTAGAACATATTGTTTTGGAAACAGATGCACCAGATATGGTTGTAGAATCACATCGTGGAGAACGTAATAGTCCAGAATATATCGTCGAAGCTTTAAATGTATTGGCAACACTACGACATAAAAGTGTTGGGTTTATTGCAAATCAAACCACTTTAAATGCAAACAATGTAATTGATTTTTCAAATTATGACCAAAGAAAATAATAGCGAAACCCGTTTTGCAGGAATAGAACGCCTTTATGGAAAAGAGGCATATGCCTTAATTAAAAATATGCATGTGTGCGTAGTGGGAATTGGTGGCGTTGGATCATGGGTGGTTGAAGCTTTAGCGCGTACTGCTGTAGGTCGAATTACCTTGATAGATTTTGATACAATTGAACCCTCAAATATTAACCGCCAAGTTCATGCTTTATCTAGCACCATTGAAATAAAAAAATGCATTGCGATGCAAGAACGTGTAAAAAAAATTAATCCGGATTGTCTGGTAACGATTATTGATGATTTTCTAACGTTAGATAATATGAAAGAGTTACTACAGCGTGATTATGATTATGTTGTTGATGCCATTGATAGTATTAAATTTAAAGCTGGACTTATTTATTTTTGTAAACGAAATAAAATCCCAGTTATTACTACGGGTGGGGCGGGTGGCTTAACAGATCCCTCTGTTATTGAGGTAGTCGATTTATCAAAAACCTACAATGATGCTCTTGCTGCTAAAGTACGCTCAACCTTACGGGATCAATATAATTTTACTCGAAATCCTAAACGGCGCTTTGGTATTGATTGTGTTTTTTCTACTCAGCAACAACGTTATCCTAAAGAAGATGGCACGGTAAGTTATGAAAAACCGGGTGTGCATGGGGTTTCGCTTGATTGCAGTTTTGGTTACGGCGCAGCCTCTTTTGTAACGGGAACTTTTGGTTTTATTGCTGTTTCACATCTTATTAAGAAGTTTCTAACGAAAAATATTAAATAAATTTTTGCCTTTTTCTATTAAGGAAGAACGGTACAAAAAAGATAGAAAAAATGTGAAAAAAACTATGCAGGTCCTATCTTTTAACCTCTTTATTAAATACTACATCCTTAATTTTGACTATATTAAAGTTTATTTATCTAGTATTTATGTGTGTAATATTGTCTTGTGTAAAATAGGTTTTTGGCGTAATTTACCTATAAGCCGCAGGGTTAATAAAAACAATAAATTATCGGCACTACATTTATAGGAGCTTTGTCCTATGTTTCCAGAAGATGAAAACGCACGTCTGAACGAGCTTCCCTTTGTCGCGCCTTGTAATATCTTAGCTACTTCAGCTCCATTTCATTGGTTACGTTTAGGTTGGGCAGATCTCACTGCTGCACCTAAACAAAGCTTAACCTACGGTTTGATTATTGTTGGGCTAAGTTACCTTGTGAGTTTAATGGTCTGGTTATATGGTGGTTTGGGTTTATTGATCAGTTTACTGTCAGGTTTTCTTTTTCTAGGTCCAGTATTAGCAATAGGATTGTATTCGATAAGCTGTCAGATTGCGGCGGGGAAGAAGCCACAATTAGGTTACTGCTTAAGAGAGGGTAAACGGCATTTAGGTAATGAGCTTATTTTTGCTGTTATTTTATCTATCATATTTTTAGTTTGGGCTAGAGCCGCTTCCATGACACATATTTTATTTCCAGAAGTGTCGAATGCTGCATGGGCTCAATTTATCCCTTTTTTAGCTGTAGGTACGTTTGAAGGTATTGTTTTTTCAGCTATTATTTTTTGTTTTAGCGCTTTTTCATTGCCCATGATTATGGATCGAAAGGTGGATGTCGTTACGGCAATTGTGACCAGTATTAATGCAGTATTAAGAAACAAAAAAGTCTTGATGATATGGGCTTGTATTATTGTACTGATTGTTACAATTGGATTTGCTACAGCATTTATTGGTTTTATTGTATTAATGCCATTAGTAGGGCATGCCACCTGGCATGCTTATCAAGAAACTATAAATTCAAGTGCATGGCCTAAACATACAAATATTAACGATGAGGGATAGCTTAGTGTTAAACTAGGCTACATGATAGAAGAGACAGCCATCATTGCCCCCATTTCCCTTGCTTTGCAGGAACGCGTAATAAAGAAAACCCATGTTTTACTTATCAGTGCAACAGAATATTTTCAACACTCGTTTCCTTCTATCCCAGTACTTTTTGATTTAACGGGGAAGGCTGCCGGTATGTATCGCATTAAAGCTGGCCAACGCGTCATTCGCTATAACCCTTATGTTTTTTCGAAATATTTTGATGATAACTTTAAAGAAACTATCCCGCATGAAGTCGCACATTATGTCAGCGATATTCTTTATGGTTTAAGAAAAATAAAACCGCATGGCAATGAGTGGAAATCTATTATGGATATGTTTGGTGTAGTCGCTAACCGAACCGCGAATTATGATTTAACCGGGTTACCCGTTAGGCATTATCAAAAATTTATTTATTCATGTGGTTGCCAAGATTTTGAATTAACCCGTCGTCGCCATAATAAAATATTGCGTGGCTTAGGGCAGTATCAATGCCAAGATTGTGGCAGTAAATTATTATTTGTAAAAAACCTACAAGGTAAAGGGTAAATATATGCGTGGTTTTGTACCCCCTGATCCCTATACCAAAGTATCTGAAGAACACTATGCCGTTGTCTATGTCCCTAAACGTAGCCGAAATCGTTTTCCAAAAGGTTGTGTTGAGATCGTTAATACAAGAGAAGAGGCAATTGAACAAGCCAATACAGAAAAAAAGTTGTTTTCTGCTCGCGTACTTGGGCCATCTAAATCATCGGAAGGACAATATATTTACTATTTGGTTGAGTGGTTAGAGTGAGTATGGACCATTTTTGGGAAACGAAAAAGTTAGATGAAATGTCACAACAGGAATGGGAATCTTTATGTGATGGTTGTGGTCGCTGTTGCTTAAACAAGTTAGAAGATGAAGACACGGGTGAAATTTATTTTACGAATGTAGCATGCAAACTGCTAGATATAGAAAAATGTCGTTGTACAGACTATGAAAACCGTAAAGTCAGTATGCCAGACTGTATGATACTGAGTGTGGATAATAAAGCGG
>VAOX01056319.1_pt1 | contig 10677 bp, 11 predicted proteins | sample 3393891 | NCBI WGS metagenome assembly VAOX01 (sample SAMN08290429, study PRJNA428436) | hydrothermal vent metagenome | isolation source: Deep-sea hydrothermal vent chimney | place: Indian Ocean: Southwest Indian Ridge | depth 2822 m m | reverse complement strand
CGGTGACACGGTGGTCGTGCTTTCGGTTATCGACAATTTGGTAAAGGGGGCGGCTGGGCAGGCAGTGCAAAACATGAATCTCATGTTCGGGTTGCCTGAGTCGACTGGCTTGCAACACATTTCCTTGCTTCCATGAGGCTGACGCGGCGGTTACGGCATAAATTCGGCATTTCCGCACCACGTATGGTGGTGCGTATTCATGTCGCCTGGTATTGGCGTTGGTTATTGATCGGTATTTTTTTCATTCTTGGGTTCATGGCTGTTCGCTGGACCTACGAGGCTGGGATGCGTTTCGCCGGTTTCGAGCGGAGTGTCACGCGTCACGAGTTAAGCAATCTGCGGGCAGGGGTTGTTAGACTGAAAAAGGAAAATCGCGTGCTACGAATTGCCTCAATTACCGATGCGCGGCAAATGCAGATCGACAAAGTGGCGCAGCGCGATTTAGCGAAGGTGGTTAAAGGGCTACAGGCTGAAAATAGCCGAGCGAAAGAGGACTTGGCTTTTTTTCAGAGCTTGATGTCTACCGATGGAAAGGCGGGAGTGGTGGATATTTACCATTTTCGCGTGGAGCATACGGTTTTACCGGGGGAGTATCATTACCGGTTGTTGCTTTTTCAGGGTGGTAAGCGCGATCGAGCGTTTAAAGGTCATGCCCAACTCGTCATTAACTTGGAAGTGGATGGCAAGAAAAAAGTGATGATGATTCCTGCGAGGCATTCGTCAGGTAATGTTATCCTGCTAAATTTCAAGTATTATCAGCGGGTGGAAGGGACATTTCACATCGCGCCGACAATGAAATTGACGTCGGTTCAGGTGCGTGTGTATGAGAAGGGCGTGCGTCAGCCGCGCTTCATCCGGAACGCCAGTTTGCTCTAGGCGCGTGTCTTTATAATGTTTAAGGAGTTGGCATGTTTTTTGGGGGGAAGCCGAGTAAACTGCAAAACCGTATCGATACGCTGATTGGCGCGGGAACCAAGATCGACGGTAATGTTACCTTTAGCGGCGGATTGCGGGTGGACGGTCTCATCAGGGGTAATATCAATGTGGAGCAGGGGCAAAGCGGAACCATGGTCATCAGTGAAAATGCTAAGATCGAAGGGATGATTACCGTTTCCCATGTGGTTATTAATGGCGCGGTGGTGGGTCCAGTCTATGCTGGAGAATACGTGGAGCTTCAGCCAAAATCACATGTTACGGGCGATGTTTACTACAAGACAGTCGAGATGCATCTGGGGGCGATCGTCGAGGGAAAACTTGTTTATCAGGAACGTGTCGCCCAGGAAGAAGCCGCAGCGTTTCCGGGAGAGGTGCGCGAGCCCCCGGCTGATGATTGACCGATGTCTTGCCACGATAGATAATGACTTCCATAAGATAATTAAGGAGGTTCTGATATGAACGCGGTTACTGAAGCGGCGCCGCCGCTGGTTTTTACCGATAGCGCGGCCAGCAAGGTCAAGTCGCTGATCGAGGAAGAGGGTAGCCCCGATCTGAAGTTGCGCGTGTTTGTCAGCGGCGGCGGCTGTTCTGGATTTCAATACGGATTTACTTTCGACGAAACAGTGAATGAAGATGACACCTCGGTTGAGCGTAATGGTGTCACTTTGTTAATTGACTCGATGAGTTTTCAGTATTTGGTAGGCGCAGAAATCGATTATCAAGAAGGCCTTAACGGCGCGCAGTTCGTAATTAAAAACCCGAATGCAGCGTCTACTTGCGGTTGTGGTTCTTCCTTTTCCACATAGTCTTCGCGGTTGAAGGCAGTAGCGTTCGCTTGAGCGCCGCCTTCGGTGTTTCCTTGTTGTTCACGCAAGGTAGATAGCGCCTAGAATGCAGTGGTGTCTTGCGCCGGTTACCGCAGGTAGATTTCCCGGCGCGTGGTGTAGCGTTTGCCGCGCTAACCAAGCAAAAGCGAATGCTTCCACCCAATCAACGGCGATTCCCCGTTCGTCGGTTAGTGCTAACGAAATGCCTGGCAGTAATGCGGCGAGTGCTTGGCGTAACGCTGAGTTGTGCGCGCCACCACCGCAAAGATAAGCTTCCTGGGTCTGTGGGCAATAATCGTGGATTGCGTCGGAAAAAACGTCCGCCGTTAGCTGAAGCAATGTGGCTTGCACATTCACGGCGGTGTAATTCCTCTCGAGTGATCTGTCTAACCACTCAAGATTGAAGGTCTCCCGGCCGGTACTTTTCGGCGGTGGGTGGTGGAAGAACGGTAGCGTCTGCAATGTGGAGAGGAGTTCTGGTATGACTTTTCCTTGCGCCGCCCAAGCACCATCTTGGTCATAGGGCTTGTGTAAATGCCGCGTAGTCCAGGCGTCAAGCAGCAGATTGCCGGGACCACAGTCAAAGCCAATTGTTGCACCACCAGTTGCGGTTAGATAGGTAATATTGCTAATACCGCCAATGTTGACGATGACTCGGTTGGCGGGCGGTTGGCTAAAATAATCTTGATGGAAGGCTGGAACCAGCGGTGCGCCTTGACCGCCTGCCGCAATGTCTCGGCTTCGAAAATCTGCTACCACAGTAATGCCGGTGAGCTCGGCCAGTAATGCTGGGTTGCCGAGTTGGATGGAAAATCCTTGTTCCGGACGGTGGCGCACTGTTTGTCCGTGGCAACCTATCCCTTGGATGTGAGTCGGTGCTAGGTCGGCATCAGATAATAGCTGATGTACTATTTTCGCATAGCACTGGGCAAGGTGAATTCCCACGAGTGCTGCGGTTTCTAGATCATCTATGGCCGGTTGTTGGCTAAGTGCTAGTAATTGTGTGCGTAGCGCGGTGTCAAATGGCTGGTACGCCGTGTTTTCCAGATGGTAGCCGCCATGCGCGGCGCACGTGATTAAGGCCGCGTCAACGCCATCGAGGCTAGTGCCTGACATCAGGCCTATATAGTGCTCGCTGGTTTTTTCTGAGCGCGGCGCGTTACTCATATGTGGTCACTTTATGTAGTGTGGCTGCTACCGTGAAATGGCGCTTGGGCGAATGGGGTTACGTGTGTACCGCGTGATGCTAATGGTGGCTAGATTCAAAGTAGGAAACACGATCCCGTGACAAAACGCCAAAATAGTATTTCTGGGGGCGTTGATGCGATGACTCTACGCTAGAATTAGGCCTGTTGTTTCCGTATAAACTCTTATTAACTCGTTGGTAAGGCCGTGCGTCGCTGATTGCTCTGTTGCCATGAAAACAACCATAACTAAGGTGCATAAACAACTTTAGAGTAAAAGTATAATTTATTGTATATTTGCATAATATATCTGTGGATTTATCGAGTCAAAGAGATTTTTGAGATTTTTCGTATTTTTAAAATATTGAGGAAGTTATTGTGGATACGACTGCAGGAGACGCGCTACCGATTATTCAGCGTGGTTGTGACGAGTTATTGTTAGAAGTTGAACTGCGGGAAAAGTTGGCGCGCAGAAGACCGTTGCGGATAAAAGCTGGGTTTGATCCTACCGCACCTGACTTGCATCTAGGTCATACCGTCTTACTCAATAAGCTACGCCAATTTCAAGAACTCGGCCATGAAGCCATATTCTTGATTGGAGATTTTACGGGCATGATCGGCGATCCCACGGGAAAGAACGCTACTCGTAAAGCGTTGACTCGAGAGGCGGTCATTGAGAATGCGCGTACCTACGAGCAGCAAATATTCAAAATTCTTGATCCTGAAAAAACGCGCGTCGTGTTTAATTCTAGCTGGATGAGTGAAATGAGCACGGCGGAGTTGATTAGCTTGGCCGCGAAGCATACTGTGGCGAGAATGTTGGAACGGGATGACTTCCAGAAACGTTACCGTGGTGGTCAGGCAATCGCGATTCATGAGTTTCTTTACCCCTTGATCCAGGGATACGATTCGGTGGCGATAAAAGCTGATGTTGAACTCGGCGGTACCGACCAAAAATTCAATCTATTGGTTGGCCGGGAATTACAAAAGCATTATGGTCAGTCACCCCAGGTCGTGCTGACGATGCCGATTCTGGAGGGCCTCGATGGTGTACAAAAAATGTCGAAGTCACTAGGTAATTACATCGGCATTCATGATCAGGCCGACGATATGTTCGGTAAGTTAATGTCTATTTCTGATAATCTGATGTGGCGTTATATCGACCTATTATCTTTTCAGCCACTGAGCCAAGTTGAACAGTGGCGGCGCGAAGTGGCGGCGGGCCGCAATCCCCGCGATGTAAAAGTAGCGTTTGCCCAAGAAATTGTCGCGCGGTTTCATGACTGGCCGGCAGCGGAATTTGCCTTGGCGGATTTCGAAGCGCGTTTTAAGCAGGGAGCGATTCCCGAGAACGTGCCGGTGTTTACCTTAGACGCCGACGGTAGTGCGTTACCATTGCCGCAAGCGTTGAAGCAGGCAGGGCTGACTGTTAGCACATCGGAAGCCATGCGACTTATTGCCCAGGGAGGGATCAGGATCGACGGTGAAAAGATTAATGAAAAATCCTACGCGCTGCCGACAGGCGGTCCTTACATCCTGCAAGTCGGAAAGCGCAAGTACGCTCGTGTGACCGTCGTACAATCTACCTACGACGTGAGCGCAGATGGCTGATGTTGCCTTAATCATTCTCCGCGCATAGTGATTTCATCGTTTGGTTGGGGTGTTGATGGTGGATGACGTCTTTATGGAACCACAATTTAAACCTAAAATCGGGCTGGCCTTGGGGAGTGGCGCGGCGCGAGGCTGGGCGCATATCGGTGTGATTCAGGCATTGGTCGCCGCCGGAGTGGCGCCGGAGGTCGTGTGTGGTACGTCCATTGGTGCGTTGGTGGGTGCTGCTTATGCTGCTGGGGATTTAGAGCGATTGGCGGATTGGGTGCTCGGTTTGCGCTGGCAGGATGTTGTGGGTTATCTTGACGTGAGTCTACAGGGTGGGCTGATTAAAGGCGATAAATTGATGGCCTTTTTGCGGCGCCAAATGACGAATGCAGAAATTGCTACGCTGCCGTGTCCCTTCGCTGCCGTTGCCACTGATTTGTATAGTGGGCGCGAAATATGGTTGCGAGATGGTGTGGTAATGGATGCGGTACGCGCCTCTCTTGCTTTGCCAGGTTTATTTTCGCCGGTAGTGCATGGTTCGCGATTGCTGGTCGACGGGGGGTTGGTTAATCCAGTACCGGTTTCGCTGTGCCAAGCGATGGGTGCCGATATAGTTATTGCTGTCGATCTAAATACTGATCTATTGGGGCGGCATTTGCGGCCACGAGACGCCGAGGTGGTGGATAAGCTGGACCCAGCTGGAGGTATGCTTGACCGCATCCAATCGAGGCTGCGGCGGTTCGGTAACGCTACGCGTTCTCGGCGCGACCGGGCAGCAATCCCTTCAATGCTGCAAGTCTTGGCGAGCAGTATTAATATTATGCAAGTTCGTATTACGCGCAGCCGTCTGGCGGGAGAGCCTGCCGATGTGTTGATTGCACCCCAGCTAGCCTCTATGGGATTGATGGATTTTCACCGAGGACACGTGGCAATCAGAGAAGGGCGACGCGCCGTCGAGGAGATATTGCCGGCGCTGCAGCAGTGGTTGGTTCGTGCCTCGTAAAACAATGGTGAAGTAACGGAGCGCGTAGAATCATGGAGATATTATTCGTTCTTCTATGCGTTGCCGCAGTGGTCGCCTTGTGGTTAGATGGCATGGGCGCGGGGGAGGCGGCGGTTGCCGCTGGGCGGGCAGCGTGCCAGCGCGCTGGTGTTCAGTTTCTTGATGATACTGTGGCCAGTACTGGATTCAAGTTGGGGCGTAACGCGCAGGGACGGGTGGCTATCCGGCGCATGTATCGTTTTGAGTTTAGTGATACCGGTGACAATCGGTTGGTGGGAGCAGTCATTACGCTGGGTAAAACGATCGAATCTGTCGATGTGGCGTTATCTTCTTGCACAGCTAAGGCTGCCGTATCCTCGTGTCGGAAGCCATTTGTTCCAACGATGATCACCGGAGGAAAAATATATACGGCTATGGCGATAGAATGTAAAACAATGGTTTCGATTCCTGTGGATGTCCTGATGAAGATCGAGGCGCATCGTCCCGATTTGATATCAGTGATTCACGATCTGATGACGGTCAGCGACAGAGATGCGCTCCATGTGTTAGAAGCGCGGCTTGCCGCTGACTACTTGTCGGGAACAGATGCGCTGACGCCAGAGGAGACCTTGAAGCTGTCGGCTTGTTGCACGGGACGGCGTTACGGTGACGTTGATCGACGGATGTTGCATTGATGTGGGTATTTCCTGCGATTTGCGGTCTTTGTCGTTGCACGTAGAATATTGATGAACTGGTCGCAGCTATTGAATGATGGCCGCCGGAAATATAAAAATCAGCCAGCGCTACCATCTTTGGCGGGCGAAACCCGTACCCCAATTGAGCGCGATTATGACCGGGTCTTGTTTTCCACACCGGTACGGCGTCTGGCGGATAAGACCCAAGTGTTTCCGCTGGATAAGAATGACAGTGTGCGCACACGTCTGACCCATTCCCACGAAGTATCCAATTTGGCGCGGAGCATCGGTATTCATTTGGCGTTTGACACACACTTGATCGATGATTCTTTGTTACCACAGCGCAACGTTCCGGCGTTGCTGGCAGTGGTCGGCTTGGCGCATGACTTGGGCAATCCGCCGTTTGGCCATGAAGGGGAAGCAGCGATCCAGCAATGGTTCTGTGATCGGGCCGTGTTGGATGATGACGCTGAATTGACTCATGCGATGCGGCTGGACTTTCTGCGCTTCGAAGGCAACGCGCAAACTTTCCGGCTGCTGACTAAATTACAGTTAATAAATGACGATTACGGGTTGAATCTCACCTACGCGACATTGGCGGCACTAATGAAGTATCCGGTTGGTGCCGACAAGGTTCACGATCGTTGCGCGGCAACGAAAAAACACGGATTCTTTCAGTCCGAACGAGTTATTGTCGAAGAGGTGTGGCGCGAAACTGGTTTGGCCGAAGGTGTGCGCCATCCGCTGACTGTGGTGATGGAAGCGTGCGACGACATCGCGTATTCCGTGCTTGACGTTGAGGATGGCGCGAAGAAAGGGTTGGTTTCCTTCGCGGACTTGGTCGCTTTCATGGAATACAGCGAGGAAGGTGATCCTTTGATCCGACAAGTGCGTCATGAGGCAGAAGACGCGCATGCCCAATACCGGCTGTTGCTGTTGTCGCCGACTGAACTAAACGATATCTCCATGCAACAATTTCGCATACGTGCAATCGCCGCCATGGTGCGGGAGGTGACCGTGCGTTTTATCGCGCAGCAGGATGTGATGATGGCGGGTACATTTGCCGACGATTTGGTGAGCGCGAGTGGCGCAAACGGCCTTTGCCGCGCGCTCAAAGCGTTCAGCCGACGGCATGTTTACCAGCATAAAAGCGTGCTGGAAGTAGAGCTAACCGGTTACGCGGTAATCCATGGTCTGATGGACATACTCTGGGAGGCGATTGCCGCCCAGCGGACGCGGCATGTGTCCATGCCGCCGCGCGCCAGCTATGTGTACCAGCTGATTTCGGAGAATTACCGGCGGGTATTCGAGAGCGCCCACAATTCCATGCCGCTGCGCTACCGCGAGGCGCAATTGTTAACCGACATGGTGTCGGGCATGACCGATACCTTCGCCCTCGCTTTTTATCAGGAGCTTAAGCAGTTACCAGGTGCTTAATGCGTATCGAGGCTGCGCTTGTCCGGCCCATGGTGTTGGCCCAGTGATTCGCGCGAGACAGTTTGACCGCGCTAGTGCGTAGTATAAAAAGCGGTGCAATAAAAACGGGCGGGGCGCACTTGCGCGGCCCGCCCGTGGTAGTGTTACTTCGATGGTTAGAAAATATAGGTTAGTTGTAAACTGATCTGGTTTCCCATGGCGTTGGCGATGGTTTCGGCGTTGTCTCGCTGCACGGCGTTGGTTATAGCACCTGGATTAGCCACCTTGAGGTCACGGATGTCATAGTTGAGCGTGACGCGAGTTCTGCGGTTGACGAAATACTGACCGCCTATCGTCCAGGTGGTGAATTTGCGTTCCAACGGCTGACTGTTGGTGAGACGATCATATTTACTGTAGCGTAGCTCAGCCTCCCACTTTGGTAGAAATCGCCAGCCACTTTCCAGGTACCAGCCATCCGCCTTATTGCTGCTATCTAGAGCGACCGTTGCCAATGGCTCGAACGCGGGTGCGCCGATATCCTTGAATGGCGGATTGGGGCCGGCGAAAATCATACCGCTGCCGCGTAGATATTCGCCGCCGAGACGGATGCCGTGACGCAGGTAATGAATGCCAAAACCTTCCCGAATGCGGTTGTACTTTTGGTCGCCGAAGCTGCGTTTACCTTCCTGGTGCCAGATATAGGCGGTCACGTCCTGCCGCCGCGGCCCTTTGCCGCCGAAGATATAGGCTGCGGACAATCGTGCGGTGACATCCTTGTCGCTGTTGTTGTCGTTAAGAGTATTAATGCCGTTGCCATTGCTGATTTTTATCGCGTAGGTATATTCCCATTGCCGACGGCGAAACCAATCGTAGACTTGGATGCCGACACCACGGAAGCCGCTGACGCTACCAATAACCTTTGCGTGGGCCAATGTTGTCGGTGCGGTGTTTCTGCCGCCGACCGCGCTGGCGAGCCGTACTACTCGCTCGTTAAGTAATTGGTTAGTGACCGTGGTGAAATTAATGTAATTTAGTGTAGGTATTCCCTGGAGAGCCTCTTCTCCCGTAGGATCTTTAAACAGACCCACTCGGATACGGGCACCGGGAATATAGTTAAACGTAAGTGAGGCGTCACTTAGCACCAAATCGTCTTGCCGGGTGAGGCCGTTTTTGCCGACTTCGGCCAGAACAAAGTAATTGGTCTTCTTGTGAGTGCCCGGCATGAACCCACGAATGCCGAGGCGAGCGCGAAGAAAGTTGAATTCCGCGCGGTGGGTTTGGTCTGGATTGACTGTGTTAAAGATAGGATTCTGACCATTGTAGGCGGTAATGGCTGCATGACCTTTCAGTCCGCTAACGGCACCTCCCTCGTTTTGAACGTAGGTGGGTTGAATAAAGCCCCATACTTTGAGAGTTGAGGCGTTGGGCGGTTCATTGCCTTGCAATTGTAGCCAGTTAGCCCCCCAGGCGGCGGATGACATCCCTAGTGCGACGGCGAGCGTCAGCGACATGCTTGCTTTCTTCATGTTGGTTTAACCCCTTTGTTTATTGCCACAAATGGTTTTCATCGCGTCTATCGACGCGCGATTTCAGCGGATTACGGGCGGATGTAAGACCAGCCTTCCTGCTGTCTTTTCATTAACTCAAGTACACCAGCGGGAACATAACCAATCGTGGGCAGCATGTCTGCACGGGTAAGTTTGAGTTTGTGCATCGTATTCTCGCAGGCAACGACCTTGATGCCATCTTCTTTTGCTTTGGCGAGACGGTTGGCAACAACGGAATTAAAGGTGAGCATGTGGATTCCCGGCCCGTAGGCGACTATTTCAATGGCGACGTTGTTTTTACCCAGTGCGTGCTGAACGTTGTTGGCATTATTCAGCGCGAGATTCCATTTCTTTGGATTGTTATCGCTAACCTGGAAGACGACGCGATGTTCTTTGTGTTGGCTGGCCATTGTTCGCTGCGGATGCCCGGCGGCCATGCTGGTGTGCGGCAAGCCGGAAAGTAGGAAAGCGCTGGCGATAAATGCGGCGTAAAAGGCGGGTTTGTACAATTTCATGATGTCTCCTTATTTTGTGATGTTATGGTCTGTTGTTTTTTTCAATGAGATGACTTAAAAAGTCGATGCCCATTATGGGTAGTGACGGAAAAACACGCGAATCTATTCCATTTTTGTGACATGGCAGTCGCTGCTGGGCAATTTTTGGCGGCCATGGAATAATTGATCACGGTAGCGCGTCTTCGCGCCATTAGAAAAGAGGGAAGCCTAGGGCATGATGGAGCGAAAAACAGCAATGAACGTGTTTGACCGTTTCTGCCAAGCGCGTGAGTTCAGAAAAAGATTGGAGGCGAGCCGGGCGCGTTTGTACCGCACTGTATTTTCTTGGTGTCACGACCCGGCTCTGGCGGATGACTTGACCCAGGATACGCTGGCGAAGGCCCTTAAAAATGCCAACCAGTTGCGGGAGATGTCGTTAATGTCTGGTTGGTTGTTTGCTATCTTAGTCAATAGCTGGCGCGATCACTTTCGGCAATATCGGGACATGGATGATCTCGATACCGTGGATGAGAGTAATTATGCGATTGAAACGACGCCGGAGGATCTTCACGCGCGGACACAAGTTGTGGCTCGTGTTCGGGCAGGTGTCGCCCGGTTGCCGCTGGGTCAGCGCCAAGTGCTGACGTTAGTAGCTTTGGAAGGATTTTCTTATGTGGAGGTCGCCGAAATTTTGGGTATTCCGGTGGGTACCGTGATGAGCCGTTTGTGCCGCGCGCGGCTGGCGCTGAGAAAACGCTTGTCGGCGCTTGATCCGTCGCTGGACGCGCAACGACCTAAAGTGTGGAGCGTGAAATGAAACACGATGTCATAATTTCCGACGAATTGGTGAACGCTTTCGTCGATCATCAGTTAGATGAGACGGAAAAAAGCCGATTGTTCGATTTAGTCGAACAGGATGAGGAATTAAACCGGCGGGTTTGCGAATGCCACCGGCTGAAAGAGATGGTGCACCATGCCTACGACCACCCGCCGACCG